>BNJS01000632.1_pt1 | contig 249761 bp, 278 predicted proteins | sample 8540461 | NCBI WGS metagenome assembly BNJS01 (sample SAMD00202454, study PRJDB9452) | human saliva metagenome | isolation source: human saliva | place: Japan | reverse complement strand
TGCCATGCCCAGGCCAGCGTGGTGGTGATAAGCATGACTTCTCATCCTGTGGATGCCGCCGAGGAGGCTGGCACTAGTATCAGCATGTACCTGTCTGCAGCAGACATTTCCCATGGACTCTGTTTCTCATGCTGTGGGAAGAGGCTGGTGGCCACATCTGGCGCGGATCGTCGCCCTGCCGGGGCAGTGCTCCCACGCGGGTGAGCAGTGGCATTGGGCAAGCGGGCCGACCACCGTGTTGGCGAGATCCTGAATCGGATCCTCGAGCAGTCTGGGCGGCGCCACGGGACGGGATGCGGGAACAGGCGACATTTGCTGTCATGGCGGCGCTATTGACGGCAAATGTTGCTGATCATGCGCCCGTTACGGATGCGACGGCCGCGAACTTGTTCGAAGGATCTAAAACCGTATCTCTGCGATGGCGGTGACTATCTCCGCCGATGCACAGTGAGGCAACGCCGCGCTTGCCACCGTCTTCTTCTGAGGGCGCCCAGCAGCGTGACCGCGCGGGCGCCGGAAGGCGCTCGGTGCCCCAGAACCGCACCACCCATGGATGTTGTGCCTTCATTGCGGGATGCCGTGCTCCTTCTATAGCGTACAGCATCATCGCACGGCGAGCTGGTGATCTCATAGAGGTCACGGAAGCGATCGCGTAGCGCCAGCGCGCCTGGTGGCGCTACCGGTTGCGACGATGACACGCCAGGCTCACGCGAGGAAATTGGCGCCGGCTGACATGGCAACAGGGTGAGGCCGCGCTTGCGAACCTCGCTCACCAAGCGCATCAGCACCAGTGCAGCGGCACCGTCGGAGATCGATGACGGTGGCGGCGGTGACGAGCTGCCGTCACCACGAAGGCCGGACTCGGTTGGGGATTTTCGACGGGTCGACCTTGAAAGGACTCTCGTCGCGCTCCACCATCGCCCTGCGGCCAGGATGGTGACGGGCACCGTTTCCCGAGCAAAGCTGCATCTTCATTGGCGGTACAGGCTCAGCGAGGACTCCAGGCGTAGGCGTGCCGCTTCGCGGGTGAAGTACTTGCTGGCGCAGTCTTCGGCAAACAGGCCCATCGACTTACCGCCGCCGTTGGGCATCTTGCTGTAGGCGTCTTCAGGCCGTCATGAGCCGATAGCGGTAGCCAGTGCGGCCCTTGACGAGTGAGGGCGTTGGACATGCTCTCCATGCCGCCGGCCACCACCACATCCTGGCTGCCGGCCTGTCAGATCCATGGGCAGCATCACGGCCTTCATGCCGGAGCCGCACACCTTGTTGAGCGTGGTGGCCCCGGTGGAGGCGGAAGTCACGCCTTCAGCGGCCTGTCCAGACGTTGCCTGACCCTGGCCGGCGGGTAGCGCAGCCATCAGCACTTCCTGCACACCTGATCGGGGGCGATGCCGGCATCGACTGCGGCCTTGATAAGCAGCAGCCCCCAGATCAATTCTTCCAGCGGACAGTGCGCCAGCATAGCGCCATTGAAATTTTGGGCAGCGGATACGATGACCGATCAGGTCGGAATCCATGATGTGCTTGTCTCCGCAATCAGCGGGCGTCCCTGGATCTTCAGCGTCCGGGCTTCTGGGGTGATGCAGGGCGTCCGGTCTCGTCGACCGGGAAACTGATCATAGGGATGGAAAGACATCGTCAGGATGCCCTGCGGATGCGGGCCTGCTGGTTCTGCCACCAGACGGGGTCCAGCGGCTCGGCTCCGTGCTTCAGGAAGGGTTGGCGCGGTTTGCGCAAAGCAGCGGGTGCTGAACTCTTCCGGAAACACCACCGTCATTGCAGGAGCCACCGGATACCACGGCTCGGACGCCATCTCGTCCTCGGGCGTGCGCGGCTCCAGGCACCTTGCCGGAGGTTGCAGTCGGTTGAGTGCTGCACTTCCTCGTAGTCGTAGAAGACCGCGGTTCTGGCGGGTGACGCGAGTTCTTGCATGAGCATGTCCTCGCCAGGAAGATGGTGGCCGCCACCCATGTCGCGGATGGCCATGCCGTACTGATGAGACGGCATATTCGCGCCGCGGCCTCGTCGGTCTGCTGTTCCAGGTAAAGGTTCAGCGGGTCCGCCGTTTCGATGTACTGGGTGGCGGATGGCGGTACGGTGCCCTCCTCGACCAAAGCCAGTGAGGGCGGTGGCTCTCAGCTCGGCCGGCAGCTCGGGGGACAGCCGTTTCTTGGGGAAGGCACGTCAGTATTCCCACGAATCAGCCATCCGGCCCGGCGCGGTCCGTGGTTCTTCACCAGGTGTGTGATCCTCGATATCTCGCGGCTGATGTCCTTGCGGCGCACGTCCTTGATGTACTTGAAGACGCCACGAGACGAGGGCAGCGCGCGACACGCCCATCACCAGACCCTTGATGCCGGGGGCCACGATGAAATGGTCGGTGGTTCGTGCAGATGCTGCAGCGGGTCGCGGTAGAAAGAGCGTCTTGCCCTGCTTGCAGGCCCAGCATGATGTAGAGCTCGGCTGGCGGCTTGGTGGGCATCGGTGACCTCAAGAGGAAGCGCACGTAGGCGGACAGCGCCGCCATGTCCACCATAAGTAGGCCGCGAAAAGTTGAAGGAAGCCCTCGTTATGGTCGGTGCGAACAGCATGTCCGATGAACGCGGCCTTGGCCGTTGCGCGGGGGGCAGCGGAAGAGGCTGCACCTCGCCGTCATTGACGATGCGGCCGATGAGGTGACGCCTTGTTGCGGTAGAAAGAGCAGGCGCAGCGCGTGCCTGATCCATGGCCCGCCCGGTGCCTGCTCGCCAGCGGGCAGGGGTGGGGCGGCGTCGATCTCTGCGGTCATCCTCGATGTCCCGGTAGCCTGGGCCAGCCCCATGTCGATGAGGACCGCAACAGGACCTCCTTCAGGGCCGGTTTTCGGGTATAGACCCGGAATGGGGGCGGCGTGCCGTCCAGGTGCTCAGTGGAACCGCCGGCCGCACGAAGATAAGTCGTTGTGGAGATACTGGCGCTGCGGCAGCCGGGTGCCTGACGGTATTGAAGAAGGACTCGGCCAGTTCGGGCTGCTGGTGCTCGGCCAGCGGCAGCACATGCCTTCACCTCCGGCCCCAGACGTCGTCAGCCAGACTGTCGATTGAACGGGCGCGCGGCTTCTCTGACCGCCTCGCTCACGCGCTGCTGGTCGTAGAAGGTGATGCGCTCGCTGGCCAGCCGTCGCATCCGGTGCCAGGCGGCATTCTCGAAACAGGTCTTGTACTGCACGCGTTGTGGCCAGACAGGCCGTAGTGCCGGTGAAGCCGGCCAGCATGGTGCGGGCCAGGGTGGCGGCAGGCTATCGCCGTCAGCATGCTGGACGGCGTGGCAGAAGGGGATGGGGATGGCGTGCTTGGGCATCAGACAATCTTAACGGTGCTCTGCAGCGCAGGCCGTGCCCTATCGGTGAAACCAGGGGGCGGGCCTGGCGATTTGGCGGTGCGCATACCCGGGCCGCCGGTACGAGACAGGGTGGCCGCATATCGGCCAGGGCATTCAGCCTGCCGGGAGGGAAGATGCACCCAGGTGGTGGTGCACGTTGCTGCACCGTGAGCAGAAAGCAGGTTTTTCCCATGCGTACTGAACCTACCGCCTGATTGCCGTTCCGACTTCGATGGTCTGGTCAGCGCCGCCATGCTGCGAGATATCGGCGTGGTCGATGCCGTCATGTTCGATACCTCGAAGGATGTTCAGGACAACAAGGTGCACGGCGTGGACAAGGACGACATGCTGGTGAACCACACTACGTGGCCACGGCCGGTCAGTGTTCGACTACAGGCGCCGGGGTCGCGGGTGCCGGTGGGCTACCAGCAACTGGTCATGTAGGGATGGGCGAGGCCTCGGTCTCCCACGTGATCTACGATCACTTCGGAGGCGAGTCGCTTCCCTCACTTCGCCGGCGCTGATGGCTGCCGTCGACAAGGCAGGCAGCGCCTCGTACGCTGGCCGACGTGCTGCATCACGCGTGACTGTGGACGCTGCTCAGGTTTCCTTGCCGACCCGCGGCCCGCGAATGGGGCGCTTCAGCGACTTCCGCATCTCCAACCTGCAACTGATGATGATGCTGGTAATTGCCGCTCCGCGGACATCGGTCGCATCCTGGCGCTGCCGGACGGCCGAACGCGTGCGCTGCTACGAGCACGGATCGAGGCCGTCGGCGCTGCGCCGCTGCGCCTGTGCAGGGCAACACGGTGGTGCTGGACATGCGCAACGAGTCGATCATCTACGCGGCCAACCGCTGGTCTATGCGCTGTTCCCCAACTGCACGATGTCGCTGCATGTGATGTGGGGGCGCGAGAAGGCCAACGGTGTTTGCCTGGGCCGCTCCATCTTCAACACGGCCTCGACAGTCGACATCGGCGACCTGTGCACGCCTTCCGGCGGTGGTGGCCACCAGTATGCCGAGAGCCTGCCAGATCAGCGCTGAATGGGCCAGCGACAGCGACTGGCCGAGTGCTGGCCCGCATCGAGCAGAACGCATCACAGGACATCCGAAGGTGAGTCAGACGGCCTGTGCAACTGCGCATTATCAATTCAAAAGCGCAAAATCGATCGACAACCGTGAAACCGTCCGATGGCCCCATTCCGAAAGGATCGGGCCTTAGCACCTACAACGCGCGTCCGTGATGGAATATGTCGAACGGACGCTTTTATTGTGTGCCTCTCTTCCAGGAGGGCATTTGGTCTGTCCTGCAAGGGTTTTGGGGTACGAAGCCTACGAGTTTACAATTTTTTGTATCGATAGGGTGTCGAACCGTTTTTCATTGCCAGGATTTTCGTGACATTCTTCGGGCGTTTTCATCGCCCGACCAGGCATCGGATGTCATTATGGATAACCGGGCTGGTTACCAGAGTTCATAAAGCTGTTTTTACATCGTAGGCTGGTATGTTTGTATCCGGCTTTCGTCCGCGATGCTCATGGCAGCTCGTCATGCCACGTCGAGGAGCTTGGACGCACGGCCATGTCACGCGGCTAGCAGGCAGCGTATCACCGGTGTGCAGGCTGGCCGGGCGCCCTCGCGTCCCGCGCCGTTTCCATCGGCATCAGCGGCATGAGCGTCGCGGCTTTTGTGCATCGTGGGCTGGTCTGAAGCTACCTTGTGGGACTTCGGGTTGGCCCTGCTCGCGCCTGCACGGTGTCGCGCGCCCTGGCAGCCACGGCGAATCCGGGCTCAGGGCCTCACCCGCCGTGCAGTGCCGCGTGGATGGATCACTCGCATGCCGCACGAGGCTGACATCCGGGCAGCCTGCCGAGCCGCCGGATGCTCCTCAGGTCATCGGGCTGCGGTAAGCCCGTTCCCAGGTTACGAGGGGCGGGCGGATCTGGATGCTGCTGCGTGGTCCTGGTTCTTCTGCTGTGCGCCACCATGCTGGTGGCGGCTGCCTTCGGCCCCGTCATGGCACCTGCCATGGTGCAAGTGCCTGCCGCCCGAGTGACGCTCGTTGCCGTCAGGTGCCGCACCCGCGTGAGCCTCCCGCTGGGCGGCCTGCTGCCGCGGCTGCTGCAAACGTGGCACCCTTTCCGGGCAAGCACCCAGTCAGGCGTGCACCTTGATCAGCGTCATTGTTTTGGGTCGGACTCCGGATTCGCAAGTGCGAGAGCGGATCGTCCGCTGGCTCTCTTGAAATTCTCGCTGCTCGTTTATCCGACCTCATTCCTTCAAGGGAAGGTCATTTCATGAAACGTTTCGCAGACCCCCCCATCCGCCGAGCTGCTGCTGGCCGCATATCGGCCTGACCGCCTGCGGCGGCGATGACAACAACAACGGCACCGCTACCAGCAACAGCGGCACGACAGGTACGACCGGCACCACGGGTGCCTGGCACCACGGGTGGCACCTGGCGAACCAGCACCACGGGTGACGTATGAGCATCAAGTTCGCGGCCTATAACGGTACCGAAGATCGATTGCCAGCGACGAAGCTGGGCGCGAAGCAGCGTATACCGTGCAGATCGAGACTTCCGCTTCTACCATCTCCAACGTCAATGATCCGACCGACGGCACCCGTGAACCCTCAAGCTCAAAGCAGGCCAACGACTTCTAACTTCTGGCAACGACGGCAAGAACACCGTCCAGCCTGATCGACCTGGAGCAGAAGAGGCGTGGGTGGTGCGACGGTTCCGCCGCCACCAATGCCGTCATCAGGGGTGCAAAGAGCGCTATACCGGCGTGGAAATGACGCTGGCGTGCCTTCGAGCTGAACCACCTGAATGCGGCTGACGCGACCACGCCGCGCGTGCTGCGCGAACGCCCTGCATCCGTCCATGTCCTGGAACTGGCGGTGGCCACGCAGGATTCGCAACATCCAGTTCGACCAGAACGAGAACGTTGATCCCTCGGCGCTGGGAATCGGCCGAGGTGAAGGAACAACAAGGCCGAAGAAGGGTTCCGTGCGCCTGCACCTGGGTTCCACCGGCTGCGTGGGCAATCCCGGCCCGAAGGCACGCCGATCTCCAGCTGCAGGCCCCCAGCCGTCACCGTCACGCTGGCAGGCTTCAGCGCCAGCCATGGTCGGTGGCGCTTCGATGCCGGCGCGCTGTTCAACTGCAACAGTGCCAGCAAGGCCGAAGGCGCTGGCGGTTGCATGTCCGGTGCGACCGATGCGGCCTGCGCCGAGCCGCTGCCACGCTCTGGCATGCGGCTGGGAGGTCGATGGCTGCGGCACCGAAAGCGTGGCCGTGGCCGGCAAAGACGCAGAAGGTGCTGAAGGCCGTCACGCACTGAGCGTCGCTGTCACTTCATGCGGGCATGCCCACGGTGAGCATGCCGCATGAGAGAGAGAGAGGCGAAAGTGGGTCGCTTCTCGCTGTCAGCTGCCTGCGTGACGCGTGTCACTGAAGGAGGTCTCTCGCAAGAATGCTCTGCCCGTCCAGCATCTGCCCTGCATGGCGGTCGCCGCTCTCCGGCGTGGTGTCCCAGCGTGCAGCGGGTGCCATGCTGGTGCTGCTGCTGAGCTGCGTGTGGAGAGGCGGCTCACTCGGACTGCGGCACGACGCAGGATGCGGGTGCCAGTCGAGAAGGCGGCCACGCCCACCGTGCTGGACTGGACCTATCCGGCCTGCAACCACGCCTGACGCCTGGGAATGAGGCTTCCTTCGCACGCACGCAGCTCCGTGCCGGCAGAACAACCCCATGAATGCCGCGAGGTGGCGCTGCGCTACCTGATGTCATGACGGCGCCTCTCGGGTGATGGCACCATGTCGTGTGCCTCGTGTCATGAACAGGCACGTGCCTTTGTCGATGCTTGAGGACCGTCCGCGCGGCATCACCACGTGCCGCATCCCGCAATCTCCATGCAGGGCTGGAGCAGCATGGCCTGGCATGCCACACAGACCTGGTCAATCCGGTGCTGATGTCGCTGGAAGCCCAGATCCCCGAACCCGTGTTCGGTACCGAACCGGTGGAGATGGGCGTGAACGACGGATTCCGTTCAGGAGGTGCTGAAGCGCCTGGCCCAGTGCCCAGGATGTGGATTATCCGGCGCGCTTTCGGCGGGCGTTTCCCGATGCGAGGGCGAGCCCGCTGACCTGGAGAACATCTTCCAGGGCCATCAGCGCCTTCGAGGCGCACGATGGTCACGGCCGACAGCCGCTATGATACCGCTACCTGCGAACGAAGACACGCTGTCGGCGCAGGAGTGCGTGGCCGGCAGCTGTTCGAGAAGGCCGAATGCACGCAGTGCCATCAGCAATTTCGATGACCAGTTCGTCAGTGTCCGGGCACGACGCTGGTCCGCGTATCACAACATCGGGCTCTATAACCTGAACGGTCGGGGCGACTGCGAAAAGAAAACACCGGCGTCGAAGTAATCGCCGCCAACCCGGCCGACATGCCTTCCGGGTGCAGCCTGCGCAACGTGGCCGTGACAGAACCCTACATGCACGATGGTTCGGTGGCTACGCTTGAAGAGCGCAGGTGGCCATCGCGCCGAGTGGTGGACGCAATATCCTGCCAGTGGTCCGCGGGCGGTGATGGACGTGCCAACCCGCACAAGGAGTCCCTCGTTCGCGACCGGGGGCCTGTCGGCCTGGGACCGCGCGCAGACATTGTGGCCTTCCTGAAGACGCTGACGGATGAAACGACCTGAGCGATCCGGCGTTTTCCGATCCTTTCCGGAAAGAGACGCGCATCCCGCCGCATGAAGGACAGACGAGGAATCGACCGATGACAATGAACAAGATGAAAGCCGCCAGACGCAGGGCGATGCACGGGCTACAGGTTTCCGTGGCCCGGGTGCCTGCCGACTGCTGGCCACGGCGCTGGGTGCACTCGCACTGCCGGCCTGGGCGCAGGATGCCGGGCAGGTGGGCGACGCGACCCAGGCCCAGGACGAGCACCGTGCAGTTGCCGCAGGTGCGCGTTCGCGCTGCGTCTTTTCGAGGTGCAGCCCCCAACGTGTCGCGCTGCCTGGGAGCAGCGTGACGGATTCCGAGCAAGGTCTCGCGCCGTCGTGCCACCACGCCGGACACCACGGGCCTGCTGAAGGACATGCCCGGGTAGTGGACGTGCAGGGCAGGTGGCGTCGGGTCTGCCGGTGATTCATGGTCTGGCCGACGAGCGGCTGCGCCTGACGGTGGATGACATTGGACCTGATGGCGGCCTGTGCCAACCATATGAACCCGGCGCTGTCACCATCGGCCCAGCCAGGTGGAGAGCATCCGTGTACTACGCCGGCATCTCGCCCGTCAGCGCGGGCGGCGACAGCATCGGTGGCAGCATCCAGGTGAGTCTGCACCGCCAGCTTTGCCGATCCTGACGGCAAGCCCCTGCTGCCACGTGGGCACCCGATCACCGCAGCAACGGCCATGCGGGTGGATGTGAGCCTGGTGCGCACTACGCCACGGGCGGCTGCATCTGGAATATGAAGGCTCCTACGCGCGGGCACGCAACTACCGCGCCGGCAAGGGACTTCAAGCCGGCCGAGACCGGCCGCGAACAGGGGCGCGTGCTGCCGGGCGACGAGGTGGGCTCCAGCGGCTTCCGCGCAGAACCACCGGATGGCAGCGGCCTGGCGCAGCGCATGCACCTGCTGGAGACCGATTTCAGCTGGCAGAACACGCCTTTCCAGGGGTTCCGACCAGCGCATGGACATGACGGAGAACCGCGCCACGCTGGCCGGTCTGCGCTATCGAGGAGCAGTTCTCCTGGGGAGATCTGAAGGTGCGCCTGTGGAACCAGCGCATCCGCCACCGCATGGACATGGGAGGACCGCTACAGCTACGGCACCGGCATGCCCATGCGCACCCGCGCCAGTACCGATGGCGCCACGGCTCAGGCCAGCTGGATGCTGAACGAGACGGGATACCGCGCGCCTGGGGCTGGAGGCCCTGTACTACCAGCTGTATGACTGGTGGCCGCCGGTTGGGGCCAGCGGTGGGATGGCGCCAAACGACTTCTGGAACATCGACGACGGGCGTCGCAACCGGCTGAGCACCTATGCCGAATGGGAGCGTAGCTGGGATGCACGCTGGAGCAGCGTCATCGGGCTGCGGCACACGCAGGTGCGTACCGACGCCGGTCCGGTGCGCGGCTATAACGGCTGCCCACCTGGTCGGATGATGCGTCGGCCTTCAATTCCATCAGTCGTCGGCGGCATGACCGTCACTGGGACTTCAGCGCGCTGGCCAGCTATGAACCGGCCAAGGGCCATCGCTACGAGATGGGCGTGGCCCGCAAGACCCGTTCGCCCAGCCTGTACGAGCGCTATCCATGGTCCACCAACACCATGGCTGCGGGCATGAACAACTTCCTGGGCGATGGCAACGGCTACCTGGGCAATCCGGACCTGAAGCCGGAAGTGGCCCACACGCTGAGTGTCAGCGGCAACTGGCATCATCCCGAGGATGAGCAACGCTGGGGGCTGACGGTGAGCGCGCACCTGACCCGCATCTCGGACTACGTGGATGCCGCAGGCGCTGCTCGGCCAGCCAGTGCCGCAGCGGCAACACCACGGCCGACAACGAGTTCGTGCTGCTGCGCTACGTGAACCAGGATGCACGCCTGCTGGGTACCGACGTGTCCGGTCACTGGCTGCTGGCCCAGAGTCCGCATGCTGGCAGCCTCACGCTGAGCGGCAAGCTGGCCTGGCTGCATGGCAAGAACCTGGATACTGGCGGTGGCCTCTACAACACCATGCCGGCCAATCTCCGGATGGGGCTGGAGCATCGGCGCACCGTGGGCGAGGGCGAATGGAGCGGCACGCTGGAATGGGAAGGCGTGCGCTCCAAGACGCGGCGTCTGCCGTGCGCAACGAGATCCGCACGGCCGGTTACGGCCTGCTGCATCTGCGCACGCGCTACGAGATCGGCCAGCTGGCATCGATCTGGGCATCGAGAACCTGCTGGACCGCGGCTACGCGCTGCCGCTGGGCGGGGCCTACGTGGGCCAGGGCAGTTCGATGATGCTCAACACCGTGCCGTGGGGCGTGGCGGTGCCCGGACATGGGCGTTCCGTCTACGTCGGCTTCAACTACAAGTTCTGAGGGACAGACGTGACGGATTCAGCTATCGTTCCGGTAGCAGCATCCGGGCAGTGCATGACGATGGTGTCGGCGTGTCTTCGGGGTCGCGCTTGGCAATCCATGAAACCGGAAGCCGGCCGAAGGGCTTCACGGTCGGCACGTTCTCCCTGGCCGGGGCTTCCGTGGTGATGCTGGCCGTGTTGGCCGCCTGCGGGGCGCAGAAGGGCCTGGCGGAGAGCGGGGCCGGTCATCGGCTCACGTCCGCAATCCTTGCAGTTTGCCGAAGTGCCTGCCCTGCAGCCTGGCGGAACAGCCAAGGTGTCGGCCACGGCCAGCTCAGGTCTGGCCGTGCGCTACAACAGCTCGACCACCGGTGTCTGCACGGTGGATGCCGACAGTGGGGAGGTGACAGCACGTGCCGCAGGCAATTGCGTGATTGCGGCCAGTCAGGCGGGTGACACCACCTGGGCTTCTGCCAGCGCACAGCAGCAGATCACCGTGCAGTCCAATATTCAGTTCGGTGCCGTACCATCGCTGACCGTGGGGGACAGTGCCACCGTCACGGTCTCGGCCAGCACTGATCGGCCGATGCGTTACAGCAGCCTGACCGAAACCGTGTGCCGTGCCGATGCCGATAGTGGCCTGGTGACGGCGCTGGCGGCAGGAACCTGCACCGTGGCGGCCGAGCCGCGTGATGCGGCCTCGGGCCAGACGGGGACGCGCCTGACGCAGAGCTTCGAGATTGCCGCAGCCGGTGCCGTGACGGTGCCGGTGGCACCGGAAAAGGTGACGGCCCGTCGGGGGACGCAGGACGGCACCGTACTGGTGACGGCCGGCCATGTCCGGGGCGGTGGTGCGGTGGCGTCGGGCTATACCGTGACCTCGGTCCCTGCCGGCATCACGGTGCAGGCGCAGACCCTGCCGGTGACGGTTCCTTGTCCGGCCAGTGGCTGCACGGGACATGCCTTTGCGCTGTCCGTCACCAATGCGGCTGGTACGAGCCCCGCGTCGGAACCGGCGGATGTCATCAGTCGCTACACGGTGGTGGCGAAGTTCCGCGAACCCGACTATGCGCATGACATGACCGAGTTCCACGGCAGCTTCCGCTACAACGCCACCCGCATGACCGTGTCCGACCTGTCGGGCGAGCTGAGCGAGGTGATGGCCGGCAACAACCAGCCGAAGCAGCCTTGGCCGGATGGCATGCCGCTGCTGTCACTGCGGCATCAGCTCTCCAGCATCGCCGCACCGGCGGGTGATGGCCTGCTGGTGACGAGCTTCCTGCTGGAGCACACCAACACGCTGTCGGACGACCCGCGTGATGCCGGCACTGATGGCTGGACGCCTGGCACCGGAGGCTGGAAATACTGGGGCTACCACCACGGTGAGCGTCGGGCCAGCAATCCGGGCAACGCCTATGCCCGCATCTTCGTGAACACGAAGGATCCGCTGCTGCCGCTGACGCAGGCCCAGATCGACACGCTGGCCTACGCCGACTGCCATGCCGAGGGCATGATGGGCGACGACTGCATGACGGGCACTTCGGTGGCCGGCTACGGCACGCGCGGCTCCATGCGCGGCTATCCGGTGTCGCAGGAAGTGAAGCTGGCCGATATGCCGTGACTTTCGGTGCGCGGAAGGGGCCCTGCCGCGGTGCGTGATTGGATGAGGGGGCTGCATGCCATGATGCATGTGGCTGGGCGCATGGAGCCCCCGCGGCATTGTCGTGTGGCAAAATGCAGGTGAGGTGGTCACGACGCCGCCGTCCATGAAGGAGAACGACCATGAGCGCGACCGTTCAAGTCCCGCAGATCCTGAACATCAGCCAATACCTGAAGGACCGGCCGACAGAGGCAGTCCGTACCGTGCTGCATCAGAGTACGGACATGAATCTCGTGCTGTGGCAGATTCCGCCGCAGGGCAGACCTTCCGCCGCATCGGCACCCGAGCGGTGAGGACATCTGGCTGGTGCTGCACGGCGAGGCCGATCTGATAGATGATGCGGCTGGCAGTCGGCGCACCATCCATGCCGGTGAAAGCGTGGTGGTCGGCATTGAGCAGACGCACGGTGCCATCAATGTCGGCCATGAGGACTGCGTGCTGCTGTCGGTGATCCGCCCTTCGGCTGGTTTCCAGCCAGCCTGATGGTGCGGCCTCGGTCGCATCTTCTGTTGGCACGATTGATGACCGCCCGGTCATAAACCCCGCCGGGATGCAGGCCCTTGGCCATGGGCCGCTCACGGATGGGGTACCTTGGCAGGGAAAGGCGCCAGCGATCCTGGTACCATCCGGCCTGCCTGCTGATGGGCAGGGACTATCATTCACACAAGAAGGAGCACGATTATGGAACACGTACTGGCAACCCTGTTCGAGGTACCCAGCGAGGCCTACCAGGCCTTCGTGGAGCTGAAGGCCTTCCCGCAGAATGACGACACGCGCATTGCCCAGGCGGCGCTGGTCAAGAACGAGAACGGTGTCATCACGCCGGTGGATGCCTTCGATCCGCTGAGGCAGGTGGATGACGACACCATCACCGGCACGCTGATCGGTTCGGTGCTGGGCATCCTGGGCGGCCCGCTGGGCATGCTTTTTGGCGCTGGCGTCGGGGCCTGGGTCGGCAGTACGGGCGGTACCGACCAGGCGCTGGCCCAGGCCACGCTGCTCGAGACGGTGGCGGCCAAGCTCAATGACGGCGATGTGGCGATCATTGCGCTGGCGCAGGAAAAGTCCGAGGCACCGCTGGACCAGTTCTTCGGCGAGGTTCAAGTCGCTGGTGGTGCGCTGGGACGCATCCACCATCCAGCAGCAGATAGAGGATGCGCTGGAGGTGCAGGCTGACCTGCACGCCCGTGCAGCGGCCGAGCTGAAGGCGCGGGAACAGCAAGGCGCGCAAGGAAAAGCTGGAAGAGTTCGCGCAGTCCATCCGGCAGAAGTTCGACGAGCTGGCGCAGAAGTTCAAGTAAGCGGACTGCGTCTGCCGGGGTCTGCCGGCGAGGCAGGGGGCTGCCTTCGTTCAGGGGCTGTCTCATTCACGCAGGTGCGGGTGGGCGAGGCGGCCCTGTTCGTTATGTTGGGGGCTCTGCCCCTTGGCCACGGTCTACGCCTGCCAGGGACCTGGAGACATCGGCGTGAGGGCTGTTCAGGTATCACGGTGCTGTCCGTGGGCAGCGAGGGCTGTGCGGAGCTCCCGCGGCGTCTTCCGTGGGCTCGTTCGGCGTGCTCGATTATCCGGATCAATCCATTTCATAAAAAGAATTAAATAATCATTCTCGTTACTGCTTTTCTTGGCATGCCGTTCAGGGGCGAATGGCTGCCGACTGGCGGATGGTGCGGGTTTTTCAGGGGATATAGGGGAAAACCATTTGCTGTCCATGCTACGCCCTGGTGCGGTGCGGCGAGTACAATTTCAGCACTTGCAGAAATAACAGGGCTGCAGGCTGGTCCAGGCCTCGGGCGCTCCCGAGGCAGGGCGCAACCGCCCGGAAAGCCCCGGAGATGGCGCACGGCGCGCCATCTCGGGCTCCCGGCGGGTGACGACTCCCCTGTCTGGTCAGGGCCAGGGCGATTTCCTGCTGTACAGGGGCCATCGTGCGCCCCGGTTCCGTCGACCGGGCGGACAGCAGTTGCCGCAGGTGGGGCGCTCTCCGTACCTGGACAGGGCGGAGCATGGCATCCCGGCTTGCGCGGAATCGTCCCCATATACCCGTTACGGATTGATGATGGCCTTAGGAGAAGTCCATGCTGAATGAGTATCGCCAACATGTTGCCGAGCGCGCGGCGCTGGGCATTCCTCCCCTGGCACTGGATGCCAAACAGACCGCCGAGCTGATCGAGCTGATCAAAGAATCCGCCTGCCGGCGAAGAAGAGTTCCTGATGGATCTGCTCACCTACCGGGTGCCGCCGGGGGTGGACGATGCCGCCAAGGTCAAGGCCAGCTTCCTGGCTGCCGTCGCCCATGGTGACATCAAGGTCGGGCTGATCTCCAGGGGCCAAGGCCACCGAGCTGCTGGGCACGATGCTCGAGGGGCTACAACGTCCACCCGCTGATCGAGCTGCTGGACGATCCCGAAGTGGCCGGGGTGGCTGCCAACGCCCTGAAGAAGACGCTGCTGATGTTCGACTTCTTCAACGACGTGGCTGCCAAGGCCAAGGCCGGCAATGCCAAGGCCCAGGAAGTGATGCAGAGCTGGGCGGACGCCGAATGGTTCACCAGCCGTCCCAAGGTGCCCGAGAAGATCACCGTCACGGTCTTCAAGGTGCCCGGCGAGACCAACACCGACGACCTCTCGCCTGCGCCCGATGCCTGGAGCCGTCCGGACATCCCGCTGCACTACCTGGCCATGCTGAAGAACACCCGCCCCGACGCGGCCTTCAGCCCGAGGAAGACGGCAAGCGCGGCCCCATCAAGTTCATCGAGGACCTGAAGAAGAAGGGGCACCTGGTGGCCTACGTGGGTGACGTGGTGGGGACCGGCTCCAGCCGCAAGTCGGCCACCAACAGCGTGATCTGGGCCACTGGCCAGGACATCCCCTACGTGCCCAACAAGCGCTTCGGCGGTGTCACGCTGGGCGGCAAGATCGCCCCCATCTTCTTCAACACGCAGGAAGACTCCGGCTCGCTGCCCATCGAGGTGGACGTCTCGAAGATGGAGATGGGCGATGTGCTCGACATCTTCCCCTACGAGGGCCGCATCGAGAAGAACGGCGAAGATTGCCGACTTCACCCTGAAGAGCCAGGTGCTGCTGGACGAGGGTGCAGGCTGGCGGCCGTATCAACCTGATCATCGGCCGCTCGCTCACGGCCAAGGCCCGCGAGGCCCTGGGCCTGCCGGCGTCCACCGCGTTCCGCCTGCCCAAGGCACCGGTCGATACCGGCAAGGGCTTCACGCTGGCGCAGAAGATGGTCGGTCGTGCCTGTGGCCTGCCCGAGGGGCAGGGCATCCGTCAGGCACTACTGCGAGCCGCGCATGACGACCGTGGGCAGCCAGGACACCACTGGCCCCATGACCCGCGACGAGCTGAAGGATCTGGCCTGCCTGGGCTTCTCGGCCGACATGGTGATGCAGTCGTTCTGTCACACCGCCGCCTATCCCAAGCCGGTGGACGTGAAGACGCACCGCGAGCTGCCTGCCTTCATCAGCAACCGCGGTGGCGTGGCGCTGCGTCCGGGTGACGGCGTCATCCACTCGTGGCTCAATCGCCCTGCTGCTGCCCGACACCGTGGGTACCGGCGGCGACAGCCACACGCGCTTCCCGATCGCATCAGCTTCCCGGCAGGTTCGGGTCTGGTGGCCTTCGGCGCCGCCACCGGCGTGATGCCGCTGGACATGCCGGAAAGCGTGCTGGTGCGCTTCAAGGGCGAGCTGCAGCCCGGCGTCACGCTGCGTGACCTGGTGCATGCCATTCCGCTCTACGCCATCAAGGCGGGGCTGCTCACCGTGGCCAAGGCCGGCAAGAAGAACATCTTCTCGGGCCGCATCCTGGAGATCGAGGGTCTGCCCAAGCTGAAGGTCGAGCAGGCTTTCGAGCTGTCCGATGCCTCGGCCGAGCGCTCGGCGGCCGGCTGTGCAGATCAAGCTCGACAAGGGGCCGATCATCGAGTACCTCAAGTCGAACATCATTCTGATGAAGAACGCGATCGCCGACGGGTACCAGGACGCCAAGACGCTGGCACGCCGCATCGAGAAGGTCGAGCAGTGGCTGGCCAATCCGCAGCTGCTGGAAGCGGATCCCGACGCCGAATACGCGGCCGTGATCGAGATCGACATGAACGAGATCAAGGAGCCCATCGTCTGCTGTCCGGAACGGCCGGACGATGCCAAGCTGCTGTCCGACGTGGCCGGCACCAAGATCGGCGAGGGCCTTCATCGGCTCGTGCATGACCAACATCGGTCGCTTCGCGCAGCAGCCCGCCTGCTGGGCGGCCAGCGTATTATCCCCGTCAAGCTGTGGGTGGCACCGCCACCAAGATGGACCAGAACGAGCTGATCAAGGAAGGTCACTACGCCGCCTTCGGTACCGCGGGTGCGCGTACCGAGATGCCGGGCTGCTCGCTGTGCATGGGCAACCAGGCCCAGGTGCGCGAAGGGGCCACCGTCATTTCCACCAGTACCCGCAACTTCCCCAACCGGCTGGGCAAGAACACCAACGTGTTCCTGGGCTCTGCCGAGCTGGCGGCCATTGCGTCGCGCCTGGGCAAGCTGCCCACGCCGCAGGAGTACCTGAAGGAAATGGGCGTGGTGGATTCCGACAAGGACAGCATCTACGCTACATGAACTCGACCAGATCCCCGAGTACGTGGAAGTGGCGAAGGTCAGAAGAACGCGCTGGAACAGCATCCTGAGATGCCTGCCCGGTGCGCGGGCAGGGGCCCGGCTTCATGCCGGGGCCCGACGGCGTACCGGGCACGCTCGCAGCCATTGATGCAAGAAGAACGGCCTCCCTCGGGAGGCCGTTTTTGCTATTCAGGCATCTGGTTCAGGTACCGGCGCCTGGTTCTGGACCAAGGGTCAGGAACCAGCGTTCAGAAACAGGGCTCAGGTGCCGGAGTTCAGGCACCTGGGGGCGGGCACCTGGGTCGGCGCCTGGATGGCAGGACATCACGCAGAGGACCAGGGCCGGATCTGAACCAGCTCGTCGTCATCGGCATGGTCGATGAGGATGGCGCGGACGCGCTCTGCCACACTTCCCCGAAGCGCTGCATTTCAGCCGGGGTGGCATAGCCGCTGACCGCCTTCCGGGCAGCAGACGCCTGCATGTCAGGGGATGGAAGGGGATGATGCCGGCATTCGGCTCCACCTGCACGGCCGCGCCCGTGTCGCGGCGCTTCAGCACCAGCATGCCGTCGATGGAAGCGGCGCCGTACTGCAGCAGGTCCTGCCGCTTGAAGCGGTGCGCCGGGCCGATGCCATGGAAGCCGGTCTCGGCGGCGGCGCCCGTCAGCAGCGTGGCCACGGAGGCGAAATCACGCCGGTCGTGCCTGCGTTGCGCTCGTCGCGCATCAGCACGTCGATGTTGCCGCGCTCCGGGAATGTCGTCACCGTACAGGGCCTGCAGGCCGCGGATGACCATCAGCCAGCTGCCGGCCACGGTGGGGCAGGAGTGGCCAGCCAGCCGCACGGCATCCAGGTAGCGATAGGTGAGGATGCCGTCGCGTGTGGCGCCCAGGAAGCGGGCCAGACCGTCCTGCACCGTCAGCGTGGGCGCCTGGTCAGAAGGCCGGGTAGCCTGCCGCGTTGAAGGCCAGCGGGTCGGAAGCCGGCGTCAGGTGGCCATTGGTCTGGGAAGGCTGACCCGGCCGGAAGGCAGGGGCATCAAGGGGGGCAGTCGGAGTCAGGGTAGCGGGCATCGTGTCATCTCTTGTAAGCAGGGCCGTCATGGGCTGCCTATAGAAATAACACGCAGTGCCGCACACAGACTTGACAACCGGCAATTGCCGGGGCGGATGTTCCGCTCATGCTTGATGCCACTGAAGGTCTCCTCGCCCCCGTCGGGGGGAAGGATGCCGCCCGTCACACGAAGCGGAACTACTGGCCCCGCAGGGGCTGGAAGCCGGGTTGCAGGCCCCGCTTCCAGACAGCCGGACAGTGCCGTCAGAACGCCATCCGGAACGTGGCGCTGAAGAAGCGCGGCTGGCCATAGTTGGCGTAGTCCAGGTTGGCCCAGTATTTCTTGTCCAGGGCGTTCGTGACGGCCAGCGTGAGGCGGTAGGCCTCGGTGAAGTCCCAGCTGGCGTACAGATCCAGCAACGGCTTGCTCTTTTCGGTCACGTATACGCGGCCGCTGGGCGAGGGGACGTTGTACGCCTCAAGCTTGCTCTGCCAGGTCAGGAATCCGCCCAGCTGCAGCGGGCGCAGCTCGCCACTGAAACGGTAGTCGCTGCCCAGCTGCAGCTGCCAGGTGGGGAAGTTTGCCCACAGCCGGTCGCTTTCCTGACGGGTGACCTTGGCCCGGGTCAGCGCCGCCTTCAGGTTCCAGTCGGGCTGTACCTTGCCGATCAGCTCCACATCGAAACCCTTGCCCTTGGTGCCGTCGACCGTGCGGTAAGGGGTGGATCCGTCAGGCAGGCTGTTGGGCGCAGCGTCGGCATTGACCACAGCAAAATTGTCCTGCTTGGTCTCGAAGATCGCCAGGTTCAGGTCCAGTTCGTGGGCCAGTGCCATCTTCAGGCCCACTTCGCTGTTGCTGCCCACGGCGGGCTGGGTGGAACGTTGTTCACGTCGCGGTGATTCTGCGGATTGAAGATGCGCGTGTGGCTGGCGTAGGCAGCGAGCGACGGCGTGATGTCGTAGACCACGCCCAGGTAGGGGGATACCTTGTGCTTCACTTCCTGCCGCGCCGAGACACCGGACAGTGCGCCGCGGGTGTCGTAGTTCTTCTGCTTGCTGGTCCAGCGCGTGACGCGAGCGCCGGTCAGCAGCGACAGTGGTTCGGTCAGCCGCCAGCGGGCTGAGGCATACAGGCCGGTCTGCTGCACCAGGGTGTCGTTGCGGGCGCCAGTCTTGCTGACGGCAGGCTTGGGAGCGGTGCCGTCCCAGGTATGGACGTTGGCAATGTCGTGGCGCCAGTTGGACATGCTGGCAAAGGCATCGCTCTTGCTGGTGGTGCGGGTGCTGCTTACGCCTACGGTCAGGTCGTGTTCCCGCCCGCCCAGATGCAGCTTGCCGGCCAGATAGGCGTCCAGACTGTTGCGGGTCTCGCGCTCTTCCCCGGGATAGGCATACAGGGTGACGCCGCTGCCGGTAGCCTTGTCGATGAAGGGCGCATCGGAAGGTGTGGCTCCATAGCCGTAGGTGATCAGGCTGTGGGTCTTGCCGGTGGTATGGTCCAGGTTGGCCTTGAACGTCCAGTCGTCATTGATCTGGTGGCTGATTGAAGCGAATGCCGTGCCCGAGCTGCGCTCCCATCGTGTCCAGGATGGCGAGAAGCTGGTGGAAACCGGCAGGTTGGCCAGCGTGCCGTCGGTATTGAAGCGGGGGATGGCCCCCCAGACGGGCGCCTTGGGCGCGTTCTTCCTGGCGCTGGTAGCCCACGGAGACTTCGGTGGCTGGGCCCAGGTCGGCTTCCACCACGCCCAGGAAAGCCAGCTTGTTCTCTTCGTAGCGCTTGTAGAAGCTGTGCTTTTTCTGCGGCGCCAGCACGAAGCGGCTGCGCACCGAGCCATCTGCGGTGATGGGTACGTTCACGTCGGCCACTGCCCGGTAGTAGTCCCAGCGCCCGGCGCTCACGTCCACGGTGCCACCCAACTCGCGGGAGGGACGCTTGCGGATCAGGTTGACCGTGGCCGATGGCGTGCCCACCCGGTGAGGATGCCGTTGGCGCCGCGTACCAGGTCCACCCGCTCGTAGAGCGCGGTGTCGTATTCCTGGTTGGTCTCGCCGCTGTAGCTGGGCATGCCGTCGACCTGGAAATCCTTGATCACGAAGCCTCGGGTGTAATAGAGCGGCCGCTGGGTGTCGTAGAGCGAGGTCATCACCCCCGTCATGTGCCGCATCACGGCATCCACGCTGGTCAACGATTCATCGTCCATCTGCTTGCGGGTGGTGACGCTGACCGACTGCGGCGTTTCCGGGCCTTCAGCGGCAGCCGAACGCTGGCATTCTCGCGCGTGCCAGTGACGGTCAGGCTCTCCAGCGTGGCGTGGTATGAGGTGACAGTGCTTTTCTGTGGTGGTCGTGGCCGCGGGCTGCTCATGCCGTCGCTGGTGCTGTCGGTCTGCTGGGCCAGTGCGGGCATGACAAACAGACTGGCAACCATGATGGCCAGGCCGTGGCGGGCGAAGGGAAGGGGCAGGGTGAAGGAGGTCATGATGCATATCCCGCCCTGAGTGCGGGCGATGGAGAAGCGCGATAAAGGGTGTTGCAGGGCAAAAAGGGTGTCTTGCAGCACCCTTGAAAAGTGAGTGTCCCCGCACCAGGGCGGACGACACGGACGGAGATTGATTGCGTGCCAGTCGGGGCGGGCCCGTAGGGACGGGACGGGGCTGCATGGTCCGCAAGGTGCCTTCAACGGGCGAGGAGGCCGTGTATCTGGATCATGAGCGGATGAAAGGGTGCTGCCGTGATGATCTTCCGGATGCCTTCGCTTGCAGCGTCTGCGAAAACGTCCGGGCGTCCGTCATCCCGGATTGCTTCTGATCGGTTTGCGTTGTTAAGTCTATCAATTGTGATAATCATTATCAATATGTGAGGTATAAAAGGCCTTCATGAGGAAGGCCTCCGAGAACGCAGTTTCGTCAGACCCTGCCGATCCGGCATGTCCGGTACTGTCCGGGACATGCTTTCGTCCGGCCGCATGGAGGGGCACACGGCCGGAGGTGAAAGCGAGCTTACCGTTTGTGGCCGCAGTCAGGGCGCTTCCAGGGCCTTGGTAGGGCGTCATGCAGTACGCCCCGTCGAGGGACGGTCCTGCACCTCGCCGACATAGAGCTGGATGCGGGCGCGGAAGCGTTCGACGGCGTCACGGTCAGCCATGAAGCGCTCGAAATTGCTGAGGTTGGCGCTGCTGTATTCCCAGATGGGCCGGTAGTCGGCCGGGGGCTGCACGTCATTGCGTACCGACCACATGTACCAGACGTTCTTCTGGGTGTCCTTGTCCAGCAGCCAGCTCAGGTACAGACGGGCCGACTCGGGGCGGCGCGTGCCCGCTATGATGATGGCGGCGCGCTGGGCCCAGGCCACGAAGCCGTCGTTGGTGGGGAATGGAAAAAGCGCACGGGCTGTCGGCATCGTGCTTCAGGCTGCCGTCGGTCGTGAAGGTGACGGGGTACTTGCCGCTGGCGACGGCGTCAGCGGGCGCCTGGGTGCCGCGCACGAAGTGCGGCTCCTGCTGCATGAACTTTTCCATCCATTCCCAGCCGTGACGATCGATGGTCTGCTTGTACCAGAAGAGCACGGCATCATCGTCGTTGGGATAGGTGGAGATGATCTTGCCCTTCAGGGCCGGGTCCAGGTAGTCGTGGGCGTTACTGGGGGCCGGGGTGCTGCCCAGGGCGTGGTGTTGGCCAGGTTGCTGAAGGCATCCACGAGACGCCGGTCAGGCGCCGGTCTGATCCTTGAAGCTGCTGTAGATGTGATCCCAGCCGCGCGGCTTGCTAGGGGCGAAGACGGCCTTCACGGCGCCAGCGAGGAAAGTCCTGCAGCGTCTGCAGCTGCACCACGTCGGCCACGACCTTGCCATCGGCAAACTGCTGTTCCAGCCGGGCGTTGTGCACCTTGCTGTAGTCCACAACCACCTCCAGGGTCATGCCCGGAAAGCGTTTCTCGAAGGCGGTCTTGATGCCGTCCAGCTGGTTAGACTATCGCCGCCCGCATAGACCACCAGCGTACCGCCTTCCTTCAGGGCTTCCTTGTGGATCTGGTCGAGCGATCGGCTTTTCAATCTCGGCAGCGCGGACCGACTGGCCGAACAGGGCCAGCGTGACGGCGACGAGGCAAGATATTTCTTCATGGGTGGGTATGACACGGCCCGATCCCGGCATGTTGGCGGCACCGGCAGGGGTCACGAGGTTGGGTACAGGGGCGGAATGGCCGGGTGCTGGGTGTGACGACAAGGACTGTCCAGCCACGCGGCAACTGCATCACGATGACCGTTTTGAACGGAATGATGCACTTCTGAAATTTTAGTCGAACTGTGAAAATACCATACAAAACCTGTTGCATCCGGGTATTCCCGTCAGTTCTGCTGCCCAACTGCGTACCCCGCAGCCTGCCTGTCAGCCTTTGAGCAGGTTTTCCAGCGCTGCGTCCAGCGTGGGGTAGTAGAAGCGGTAGCCTCGCCCAGCAGCGTCTGGCCGGTTCCACGTACTGGCCATCCAGCACCAGGTCGGCCTGTTCGCCCATGGCGGTGCGCATCAGACCGGCCGGCGGCGACAGCCACAACGCGGTGCAGCAGCCGGGCGGCTGTCTGCTGCAAAGTCCTGCTGGGTGGTGGCCTGCGGCGCCGTGAGGTTGAAGACGCGCCACGGCTGCTCGACCGGCTGCTGGGCGATGAACTGGATGGCGGCCACCACGTCGTCCATGTGGATCCAGCACACCGGTTGCTGACCACTGCCGATACGCCCGATGCCGAGGCGCACGGGCTTGAGCAGCTGGGGCAGGATGCCGCCCCCCTTGCCCAGCACCACGCCCAGTCGGCAGATGGCCACGGGCACGCCGCTTTCACGGTGCAGTTCCTGGGCGCTGGCCTCCCAGAGCTGGCACAGTCGCGAGACGAAGACGTCCTGCGGTGCCGAGCTTTCGTTGCAACGCGCCTGCCACTGCTGGCGGCTGCCGTTGCCGTAGAAGCCCACGGCCGAGGCCTGGATGATGAGGCGTGGCTTGTGCGCATGGCGCTTGAGCCACTGGGTGATCTGCTGGGTGGGACCCTGACGGCTGGCCAGCAGCGTGCGCTTGCGGGCAGTGTTCCAGCGGCCTTCGCCCACTGAGGCGCCGGCCAGGTTGATGAGCAGGTCGGGCTGGACGCTGGGGTCGAGGTGGGCCAGTGCGGCCAGGGTCTCGATGCCGGGACCGAGCTTGTCTCGGGTCTGGTCAGGGAAGCGGGTGACGACGATGACGCGCCAGTTCTTCTGCGCGAAATCACGGGCCAGATGGCTGCCGATGAAACCGCTGCCGCCCAGAAGGATGACGACGGGCTTTTGTTCCATGAGAGCTTCCTTGCGTGGACAGATCGTCCGCTTCCCAGTATCAATGTGTCAATACTGTCACCAAATATGGTGGACGTCCAGCGCGAGGCGCCTGGCCGGCCGATGTCGGCCGGCCAGGCGGGCAGGGTGTGCGATTTGGCCTGTGCGCGGACCCGGGCTCTCGTGCCGGGTCCGGGCTTTGGGTGTCAGCCGGCGTCGGCCCCGAAGAGGCCGCGCGAGAGGAACACCGCGAACAGGGGAATGACCACTGATGATGTGGGCCTCGATCATGATCCACTTGCGGATGCGGCGGATGTCCGACTCGGTGGGCAGCGTGCCCTTTTCTTCCCAGGTCTGGAACCAGGACTGCAGGGCCATGGACACGCGCGCCGACATCACGCCAACGACGAGGAACGGAGCACCTTGATGTGCAGCATGGGCTGGGCGATGTACCAGTCGGTGCCCTTGAAGCCCAGGATGATGCGGGTGATGCCGCTGGTGGCCACCATGGCGCCGCAGATCATGTAGATGATGTCCACGCGCTGCAGGCGCTGAGCACGAGCCTCGTTGAACCATTCAGGGCGGCAGGTGCGCCTTCGCTGGTGAGGAAGACGACCATGGCCAGGATGCTGGCCAGGTGGAAAATAGGAAAGGAGGGCTTCAGAAAGCATGTCGGTTTCTTGGGTTGCGGACTGCGCCCCGACGCAGCGGTGCGTGGGCGATTCTAGAGCGCGCGGCTGCCGGCTTTCTTGCCCTTGGTCATTTCCGTGGGGCCGCTGCACGACGGTCGGATGAACGGGGCTGGTCGGCATGTCGGGGGAAAGAGGCGACTGCTGGTGCAGGGGCTGACAGGCATGCCGGAGGTGAAGTGACGGCCGGGCCAGGGGGCTACGGTCTATGTGGAGACGGGTAGCAGCCCGTATTCCCGCATCTGCCGGTCCACCACCTCGTCCCAGCCACGGTTGGCGGCAGGGCTGGCCGGGCTGGGATGCAGCACGTGCCCGATGTGCAGGCGGCGGGCCAGGGGGCGGTCGTCCAGCACTTCCGAGACCACATGCTTGAGGCGCTTCTCGGCAAAACCGCCGATGCCGATCAGCCACTGCGGCTGCAGCGCCTCGATGACGGCTGCCAGGTGACGGTCGCGGGGTGCCTCCAGCGCACGCTGCTCGGCCACCGGCAGCTGCACCGGGGTGCGGTTCTTGCCCGAGGCTTCCAGGAACACCAGCGGGCAGTAGTTGATGACGATGGCCTGCGCAAAGAAATCGTCGGCACTGCCGAAGCGGCGACCGATCCATCCCCAAAGTCGGCGACCACTCACTTCCGAGCGAGTGCACGCAAAACCGTCAATCGGACGCTTGGGGTGCTGATGGGGCGGTGCCTGAACCGGGGCCTCGATGCCCATCCAGTCGCGCACAGCCGAGACCTCGCCGAAGGGTACGCCGGTCTGCATCATGCCGAAGGGGCCAGGGTTCATGCCCAGGAACATGATCTTCTTGTGCCCCTGGCCATAGCGGCTCAGATAGGCGGCGTGGGCCTCCCAGGCGTACTGCAGCGGGTTGTAGACGTGCGCCACCGGCGGAGGCAAAGCGCAGCGCTTCCAGTTCGTCGCGCAGCCGGGGCGGCCGCGTCGATCAGGCGCTGGCTGGTGGCGTCGGCAGGATGGGGAGAGCTGGAGAGGAACGTCAGGAGTTTCAGCGTGGGACACGGGTCTGGATAAGGGTCTGGAATAAATGGCAGTGGCAGCCATCCTACCCCAACTGCCCGATCGGCCGCATGTGCGGAGTGGGGGCCCGGGAGGCACGGCATGAAGGGGGACCGTCGGCCGCTCGGTAGAATCGTGCCGATGATCAAAACCAGGTGCGTGTCCGGAGCGCCCCGAAGGACGGGGTGGCTTCCGGACCTGCCCAGTAACCAGGGATATCTTTCATGAAATACATCGATCATGGCCGGGGCGGCGATGCCGACGTGCTGCAACTGGCCGAGCGCGACATGCCCGAAGTGAGGCGGGCGGGTGCTGATTCGCGCGTGGCCTATGCGGGCGTGAACCGCCCGGACGTTCTGCAGCGCATGGGCGGCTATCCGCCACCGCGCGGAGCATCGCCCTGGCTGGGCCTGGAGGTGTCCGGGGTGGTGGCCGCCGTGGGGCAGGGCGTGCCCGAGTGGAAGAAGGGCGACCGGGTGTGTGCGCTGGTCGATGGTGGCGGCTATCGCCGAATACGTGACGGCGCCGGCCGGGCAGGTGCTGCCGGTGCCGGCCGGTTTCTCCATGGCGCAGGCCGCCTCGCTGCCCGAGACGGCCTTCACGGTCTGGGCCAACGTGGTCGAGCGTGGCCGTCTGGCGGAGGGCGAGACGCTGCTGGTGCATGGCGGCACGTCGGGCATTGGCGTGATGGCCATCCAGGTGGCCAAGGCGCTGGGGGCGCGCGTGTTCTGCACGGTGGGCACGCCCGAGAAGGCCGAGGCCGCGCTGAAGCTGGGGGCCGATGCCGCCATAGACTACCGGCGGCGTGACTTCATGGTGGAGGTCTCGCGCCTGACCGAAGGTCAGGGCGTGGACGTGATCCTGGACATGGTGGGCGGCCCGTACATCGAGCGCAACCTGAAGAGCCTGGCCGTGGAGGGCCGGCTGGTGCAGATCGCCTTCCTGCAGGCCTCGAAGGTGGAGGTGGACTGGATGCGCCTGATGCTCAATCGCCTGACCTTCACCGGCTCCACGCTGCGCGCCCGCTCGCCGGAAGAGAAGGAGCGGCTGTCACGTGCCCTGCAGGACAACCTCTGGCCGCTGCTGGAGGCCGGCAAGGTGAAGCCTGTCATCGACCGGGCCTTCCCCCTGGAAAAGGCTGCCGAGGCCCATCGCCGCATGGAAAGCTCCGAGCACGTGGGCAAGATCCTGCTGGCGGTGAAGCCGGGTATCGAGTGATTACCCGAAAAGAAACTGCCGCCCCGCCCGATGCCGCTGCATGGCGTTCTCGTGGGCGATGCACATCAGCATGCCGCAGCCCACGCCCAGCGTCACCAGGGCGGTGCCACCGTAGGACATGAAGGGCAGCGGCACGCCCACCACGGGCAGGATGCCGATCACCATGCCGATGTTCACGAAGGCATAGGTGAAGACGATCATCGTCATGGAGGCGGCCAGCAGGCGTGAGAACAGGCTCTGCGCCTGGCTGGCGATCATCAGGCCGCGGGCAATGAAGGCGGTGTAGAGCGCCAGCAGGATGCCCGTGCCCACCAGGCCGAATTCCTCGGCGTAGACCGAGAAGATGAAGTCGGTGGTGCGTTCGGGCACGAAGTCCAGGTGGGCCTGGGTGCCCCGCAGCCAGCCCTTGCCCTGCATCCCGCCCGAGCCCACGGCAATGGTGGACTGGATGATGTGAAAGCCCTTGCCCAGCGGATCGTTGGTGGGGTCGATCATCATGAGCACGCGCTCTTTCTGGTAGGGCTTCATGTTCAGCCACAGCAGCGGCATGGCGGCCGCCCACCACCAGACTGCCCAGAATGACCCGCCAGCTCAGGCCCGCAAAAATAGATGACGAAGGCGCCGGCCGACCCGATGAGGATGGCGGTGCCCAGGTCGGGCTGGCGACCCACCAGCGCCACCGGCAGCACCAGCAGCATGATGGCCATCAGGTGCACGTAGCGGCTGCGCAGCCGGTTCTGGCTGATGTGGAAGAACCAGGCCAGCATCAGCGGGATGGCGATCTTCATCAGTTCTGCCGGCTGGATGCGGGTGAAGCCCAGGTCCAGCCAGCGCTTGGCGCCCTTGGCCGTGATGCCCATCAGTTCGACACCGAACAATAGCGCCAGACCTACCAGATAGATGGGAATGGCCACGGCGCGCAGGTGACGTGGGTCAGACTCGGCCACCAGCCAGGTGATCATCACCGCCATGCCCAGATTGCGGGCATGCACCGCAGACGTTCGCTGCCTTCACCGGCTGCCGAATACATGGTGACGAGGCTGATGAGCGAGATGGCCAGCAGCACCGTCGACAGCCAGGGGTCGAAGATGAAGACGCGATGACGCAGGAAGCGCCACAGGGCGGCAGCGTTCATGGGGTGGCCTCCACAGGGGCCGGGGGTGTCGGCGTGCGCTTGCCCAGCAGGTAGAAGTCAAAGATCCTGCGGGCCATGGGGGCTGCTGTGCGGGCGCCGAAGCCGCCGTTCTCCACCACCAGCGCTAGCGCGATGCGCGGAGTTCTGCGCGGGGCGTAACCGATGTAGAGCGAGTGGTCGCGGAAATGGTGCGCCACTTTCTTCTCGTCGTATTTCTCGTTCTGGCGGATGCCGATGACCTGGGCCGTGCCGGTCTTGCCGGCCGATTCGTATTCGGCCTCCAGGAAGGCGGTGTGCGCGCCGTGCCCTTGCGGGTGACATCGGTCATCGCGCGCTGCACCAGCTTCAGGTTCTGGGATGAGACGCGGATCGGCTTGCCGTCGGGGGCTTCACCGTTGTCGGGCATGACGGAGCCGACGTGCGTGACTAGATGCGGACGGTGCGCCACGGCATCGTTGGCCAGCGTGGCGGTGGCGTGTGCCAGCTGCAGGATGGTGAAGGCGTTGTAGCCCTGGCCGATGCCGACCGAAGGGCGTCTCGCCCGGGAACCACGGCTGCTTGAATCGCTGCTGCTTCCAGGCAGACGAGGGCAGCAGGCCGGGCTGCTCGTCCGGCAGGTCAATGCCGGTGAGGCGGCCAAAGCCCCAGGGCGCCATGAAATCGTGAATGCGGTCCACGCCCAGATCGTAGGCGGCGCCGTAGTAATAGGTGTCGGACGAGACCACGATGGATTTGTACAGGTCCACGCGGCCGTGTCCTTGCGGCTTGGAGTCGCGGAAGCGGTGCTTGCCCAGCATCCAGTAACCCGGGTCCTGGATCGTGTCCTCGGGCTTGCGCACCTTGTTTTCCAGCACGGCCAGCGCCATGAAGGGCTTGTAGGTGGAGCCGGGCGGGTAGGTGCCGCGCAGCGGCCGGTTCAGCAGCGGCCGATCGGGGTCGCCGTTCAGGGCCTGCCAGTTGCGGTGGTCGATGCCGTCGACGAACAGGTTGGGGTCGAAGCTGGGCATCGACACGAAGGCCAGAATTTCACCGGTACGCGGCTCAATGGCTACCAGCGCACCCCGATAGCCGGCCAGCAGTTCTTCGGCCAGCTGTTGCAGCGGAATGTCCAGCGCCAGCCGGATGTCCTGGCCGGGCGTGGCCGGCTGCCGCGACAACGAGCGCACGGGCCGTCCGCTGGCGGTGATCTCCACTTCCTCCAGGCCCACCTTGCCGTGCAGCTGGGTCTCGTAACTCTGCTCCAGTCCCAGCTTGCCGATGTGGGTGCTGCCGGCATAGTCGGAGGTCCGCTCGGTCCGCGCCAGCATGTCGTTGTCGGCGTTGGAGATGCGCCCGATGTGGCCGATGACGTGCGCAGCCGTGGTGCCCAGCGGGTAGTGGCGGTGCGGCCGCGCCTTGATCTCCAGGCCATCGAAGCGGAAGCGCACCGCGGCCAGGCGGGCAGCCTCCTCGTCGGTCAGGCGAGTCTTGAGCGGAATGGTGCCGTCAGTGTTCTTGTTGCCGGCGGCCAGTCGCTTGAAGCGGCGTACCTCCAGCGGGCTGATCGGGACGATCTTCGAGAGCTGCTGCACCAGCCGGTCCACGTTGCGCGCCTGGCTGGTGGCGATTTCCAGGGCTGGCGTGTACACATCCTCGGCCAGCACGATGCCATTGCGGTCCAGGATGCGGCCGCGCTGCGGGGCCAGCGGCAGCGTGGTGATGCGGTTGTCCTCGGCCAGCGCGTGGTACTTGTCGTAGCTGGCCACCTGCAGATTCCAGGCCTGGGCGGCCAGCAGCCCGAAGCCTGCCAGGCTGCCTGCCATGGCAATCAGCAGCCGGCGATTGAAGCGGGCCGGACTGGGGGGCTGGGGCGGACGACGCATGGCCACGATGCTCTGCGCTCAGTGGCCGTGGTCGTCTGGCGCGTAATGCCAGTAGGCCGGTCGCCGGCGCGCCGCGTGTTGAGGGCTGGGGCTGGGGCGAGGCCGCACCCTGCATGACCAGCTCTTCCGGATCGATCCAGGTGGGCGAAGCACTCTGGGCTTGTGGTGCCGGTGGCGGGGGCCGTGTGACTGTCGGGGGCAGCAACCGGCTCGTCGGCTGTGCGTAGATCGGTGCGCCACGTCGGTGCCGCAGCATCCCCTGCCGGTCTCTTCACCTGCCACCCGCTCCGGATCGACAAAGGGGGCGGTGCGCGAGCCATAAGCCGCCGCACCGCTTTGTCTTGCGGCGGGTGGCGTGGCGCGCCGGCAGCAGCAGGTCGGCCAGTGGCCACAGCAGCGCGGTGCCCAGCCAGGGCAGGAACTGCTCAGGCCCCAGGAAGGGCAGCCCCAGCAGGAAGCGGGCGCCGGCCAGCACGGCCTGCGCCATCAGGAAGACGCCCAGCATGTGCAGCATCTGCCCGCCCAGCCGGAACCAGGCAATGCGTCGCTGGAACTGCAGCGTCATCCAGACAATCAGCGTGTAGAGCAGCGCGTGTTCACCCAGCGTGCTCGCGGTGTGCGTGTCCATCAGCACGCCCAGCATGAAACCGGCGGCCAGCAGGCCACGCTGCGGGCGATGCAGTGCCCACCAGGCCAGCACCAGCGCCAGCACATCCGGAATGATCGGGCTCTGCCCCCAGGGGGCTAGTGCCACCAGCGTGGCCAGCAGCAGTGAGCCGGTCATTCGGGGCCAGTCGGCCACACCGTGGGGCGATGGAGGGGCGTTCATGGCAGTGCAGCGCCTGGCGTGGACGCAGTGGGGTCGGCATCGTTCGGATCGGCGGCGTCCGTCGCGTGGTTCGATGCGGGCGACATGCCGGCCGGCGTACTCGGGGAGGCCGTCTCTGGAACGGATGTTTTGGGTGTCGGTCGGCCAGGCGGGACGGGATCGTCCTGGGCCGGGATGGCCGAAGTATCGGGCTGCAGCACCAGCACCAGGCGCGGGTCGGTCAGGTTGGCCAGCGGCCGCACCGTCACCTGCGCAAAGGGCTCATCGGCAGGCAGCGTCACGTCTTCCACCACCCCCACCGGCACGCCGGGCGGGTACAGGAAATCCAGGCCTGAGGTCTGCAGCACATCGCCAATCTGGATGTCAGCTTCCTTGCTCTGGAAGCGCAGCTCCATCAGCGCCGGGCTGGGGGTACCGAAGGCCAGCGCGTGCAGACCGTTGCGCCGCACGCTCACCGGCACGCTCATCACGGGGTCGGTGATCAGCGTCATCTCGCTGCTGAACGGATAGACACGTGTGATCTGGCCGATGACGCCCCGGGCGTCGATGACCGGCTGTCCGGCGGCCACGCCATGGTGGCTGCCCCGGTCCAGCAGACGACGGCGCGTGCCCGCGTTGCGCGGCTGCATCACGGTCTCGGCCACGATGGCGGCCTGCGGGATCTGCAGCCGCAGTCCGGCCAGGTCACGCAGCGACTCATTCTCCTGGCGCAGCCGCTCGGTGGCGGCCAGCACGCCTGCCTGCTGGATGAGGACGGTGCGCAACAGTCTGTTGTCGTTGCGCAACGCCTCCATGTCGTCGAAGTAGCCCTCGAAGGACTCGACCTGCTGCATGGGCCAGGCCAGCGCCGCCTGCACCGGATACAGCGCACCGCCCAGGACCTGACGCACCGGCGCAAGCACTCCCAGCCGGGCGTCGGCAAACATCAGTGCCAGGGCCAGCAGCGAGAGGAGGATGGCGATGCCGGGCTTTGGAGCATCCGGCGCGTGGTAGCGGGCAGTCATTCGTGGGTGAAGATACCACCCAGTTCGTCCATGCGCTCCAGGGCCAGGCCGCAGCCGCGCACGACACAGGTGAGGGGTTCATCGGAAATCAGGGTGGGCAGCCCGGTCTCCTCGGCCAGCAGCCGGTCCAGACCCGGGATCATCGCACCACCCCCGGTCAGCATGATGCCGCGTTCCGAGATGTCGGCGCCAATTTCCGGCGGCACCTCTTCCAGCGCGATCTTCACCGCCGAGACGATATGGTTCAGCGGTGCGGTGAGTGCCTCGCGGATCTCGTTGGTGCTGATGCGGAAGGCGCGCGGAATGCCCTCGGACGGGTTGCGGCCCTTGACCTCGATTTCCTTACTCTGTCCGTCAGGAAGGCCGACGCCACTTCCTTCTTGATCTGTTCGGCCGTGCTTTCGCCGATCAGCATCCCGTAATTGCGGCGCACGTAGGTGATGATCGCCTCGTCGAAGCGGTCACCGGCCACGCGCAGCGAATTGGCGTGCACGATGCCGCCCAGGGAAATCACGCCAATTTCGGTGGTGCCGCCGCCGATGTCGATCACCATCGAGCCGGTGGCTTCAGAGACCGGCAGCCCTGCACCGATGGCAGCCGCCACGGGTTCTTCCAGCAGATACACCTCGGAAGCGCCTGCGCCCAGCGCCGATTCGCCGGATGGCGCGCCGCTCCACCTGGGTGGAGCCACAGGGTACACAGATGACGATGCGCGGGTTGGGTCGCGAACACCGTGCCCGGATGCGCCATGCGCACGAACTGCTTGAGCATCTGTTCGGTGACCGTGAAGTCGGCAATCACGCCGTCCTTCATCGGGCGGATGGCCTGCATGTTGCCGGGAACCTTGCCCAGCATCAGCTTGGCCTCGCGGCCCACGGCCGTGATGGTGCGCTTGCCGCCCGGGGCCGTGTCGGTCCGGATCGCCACCACCGAAGGCTCGTCCAGCACGATGCCCTTGCCCTTGGCATAGATCAGGGTGTTGGCCGTTCCCAGGTCGATGGCCAGGTCGTTCGAAAAGTATTTCTTGATGAAACCGAGCATGACGACACGTCGCTTTATGTTTCCGAAATGGCCGAAGGATCATACCGTTATACTTCTGCGCATGTCCGCCCATGGGTTCGGCCGGGGACTGCCGGTCGCTGGCCCGTGGTAAACGTTTCCTTTGCGTTGCAGGCATACCACCGCCTGGGCCCCCTGCGGGCTGCGGGCCTTTTCAAGTTTCTTGTACCGGAGCGGGGCGCCGCGCCGTCCGCCCGGTTCCGCCAGGGGATCCCCGATGTCACTCACGTCCGACGACATTTCACGTCTCGGCGAACTTGCCCGCATCCGGCTGGATGATGCGGAGCGCGCCCACATGCCGGGCCCAGCTCGACGACATCTTCGGCATCATCGAGAAGCTGCGTGCCGTCGACACCACCGGCGTCGAGGCCCATGACCCACGCCGGCCATGTCGGCCAGCGACTGCCGACGATAGTCGTCACCGAAAAGCGATCATCGCGCCGAGAACCAGCGTTCCGCGCCGTCTGTGGCCGATGGCCTGTACCTCGTCCCGCGGGTGGTGGAGTAAGCATGAGCACAACCAAGACCCTGCTGGAAACCGGCAACCTCGGCGCCATCGGCGCCGCCCTGCAGGCCGGTGACGTCTCGGCCCGCGAACTGGCCGAACACTGCCTGGCGGCCGCTGCCGCCAGCGACATCAATGCCTTCGTGGACGTGCAGCCCGAGCTGACGCTGGCCCAGGCCGACGAGGCCGATGCCCGGCTGGCCGCTGCCCGCCAGTCCGGCGAGCGCGCAAGCCCGCTGCTGGGCGTGCCCATGGCCCACAAGGATGTCTTCGTCACCCGCGGCTGGAAGTCCACTGCCGGCTCGAAGATGCTGGCGGACTACCAGAGCCCCTTTGACGCCACCGTTGTGCGCAAGGTGCGCGAGGCCGGTGCCGTCTGCGTCGGCAAGCTCAACTGCGACGAATTCGCCATGGGGTCGGGCAACGAGAACTCGTTCTTCGGCCCGGTGAAGAACCCTGGGATCCGTCCCGCGTGGCCGGTGGCTCGTCGAGTGGCTCGGCCGCTGCCGTGGCAGCTGGCCTGGTGCCGGTCTCCACCGGGACCGACACCGGCAGTTCGGTGCGCCAGCCGGCGGCCGTGCGTGCGGCGTCACCGGCATCAAGCCCACCTACGGACGCGTCTCGCGCTACGGCATGATCGCCTTCGCCAGCAGTCTGGATCAGGCCGGCGTGTTTGCCCGCTCGGCCGCCGACTGCGCGCTGCTGCTGTCGGCCATGGCCGGCTTCGACGAGCGCGACGCCACCAGCCTGCGCCCCGGCCGATGACCTGGCCACCGTGCCCGCCGCTGACTGGGGTGGCAACGCCGACATGCCGCTCAAGGGCCTGCGCGTTGGCGTGCCCGACGAGTTCCTGGGCGAGAGCCTGGCCCCGGCCGTGCGGGACGCGGTGCGGGCGGCGCTGGCCCGCTTCGAGGCCCTGGGGGCCACGATGGTGCCGGTCTCGCTGCCGCATACCGAGCTGTCCATCCCGGCCTATTACGTCATCGCCCCGGCTGAAGCCTCCAGTAACCTGGCGCGCTTTGACGGTGTGCGCTACGGCCACCGCAGCGCTGATGCATCCGACCTGAAGTCGCTCTACATGAACAGCCGCGCCGAGGGCTTTGGTCCTGAAGTGAAGCGCCGCATCATGATCGGCACCTACGTGCTCTCGCACGGCTACTACGACGCCTACTACCGCAGGCCCAGCTAGCGCCGGATGATCGCCGACGACTTCACGCGCGTCTTTGCGGACGTGGACGTGATTGCCGGTCCGGTCTCGCCCGAGACGGCCTGGCCCATCGGTCAGCAGACCGATGATCCGGTGCGCAACTACCTGGCCGACATCTACACGCTGCCCGCCTCGCTGGCCGGCCTGCCGGGCCTGTCGCTGCCCTGCGGCTTCGATGCCGCTGGCCTGCCCGTGGGCCTGCAGCTGGTGGGGCCTGCGCTGACCGAAGCGCGGTTGCCGTCCATCGGCCACACCTACCAGCAGCACACCGACTGGCACCTGCGCCGGCCGGGGCAGGGGGCCTGAGGCATCTTCCTTCCGAGGGACAGGGCTTTCTCATGACATCCGGCTGCCGGGGCTACCCTGCAGGCAGGCGCATGCAAGCGCGCCATGCCGACGGAGTCACCCGGCAGTTTCATGGGAAGTCCTACACAACGAGGAACAGTCAATCATGAATGCAGAATTACAGAATCACGCCCCCCGCCAGCGCTGGCTGCAACGGGCGGCCCTGTTGCTGACAGCCGTGGCGCTGGCGGCCTGCACGACCATGCCCATGGTCAAGCGCACGAAGAAACCGGCCGCAACGGCGACCAGGCCGCCGGTGACGGCACAGCAGCCGGCCACCCGGGCGCTGCCGGGCGAGGGCACGCTGCAGAACTTTGCCGGCACCTGCCAGCAGACCGACATCGACGGCTTTGGCGAGAACGCCACGCTGCGCGTGACGGGCGGCCAGGTGCAGCAGCTGGACTGGCACGTGAAGGTGGGCAAGCGTGGCCAGTGCCACTTCAACCTGCGTGACTTCCGCCAGACCAAGAACGCGCCGCACATCGAGCTGCTCTCGCGCAGCCGCGGCGCCTGCAAGCTGCTCATCTACCAGGACGCCCGGCGCGTGACCCTGGCCCACGCCAACTGCCAGTCGTTCTGCACGCCGCGCAGCGTGGCCGAGGAAGCCTGGCCGGTGATGTTCAATCCGCAGACGGGCCGCTGCGCCAGTCTGAACCGCTGATACGGGAAATACGCTCATGCAATGGGAAGTGGTGATCGGGCTGGAAGTCCATGCCCAGCTCTTGACCCGGTCCAAGATCTTTTCCGGGGCCTCCACCCGATTCGGGGCCGAGCCCAACACCCAGGCCTGCCCCGTGGACCTGGGGCTGCCCGGCACCTTGCCGGTGCTCAATCGGCAGGCGGTCGAACATGCCATCCGCTTCGGGCTGGCCATCGGCGCGCAGGTCGCACCGGTCTCCATCTTTGCCCGCAAGAACTACTTCTACCCCTGATCTGCCCAAGGGCTACCAGATCAGCCAGTATGAGCAGCCGGTGGTGCTGGGCGGCACGCTGGACATCGCCGTTCCGGCCGAGAAGGCCGGCGATCCGCCGCGCATCCGCACCATCAACCTCACCCGCGCCCACCTTGAGGAAGACGCCGGCAAGTCGCTGCACGAGGACTTTGCCGGCATGTCGGGCATCGACCTGAACCGGGCCGGCACGCCGCTGCTGGAGATTGTCAGCGAACCCGAGCTGCGCAGCGCCGCCGAGGCCGTGGCCTATGCACGGGCGCTGCACGGCCTGGTGACGTGGCTGGGCATCTGCGACGGCAACATGCAGGAAGGTTCCTTCCGCGTGGATGCCAACGTCTCGGTCCGCCCGCTGGGCCAGAAGGAATTCGGCACCCGCGCCGAGATCAAGAACCTGAACTCGTTCCGCTTCCTGGAGCGGGCCATCCAGTTCGAGGTGCGCCGCCAGATCGAGCTGATCGAGGACGGTGGCCGCGTGGTGCAGGAAACCCGGCTCTACGATCCGGATGCCGACGAGACCCGCTCGATGCGCACCAAGGAAGACGCGGATGACTACCGCTACTTCCCCGAGCCCGACCTGCCGCCGCTCGTCATCGACCCGGCGCAGATCGAGGCCGTACGCAACGACATGCCCGAGCTGCCCAGCACCAAGCGCGCCCGCCACCAGGACGAGCTGGGCCTGCCGCAGGCTGACGCACTGACGCTGACCAGCAGCCTGGCCAGCGCCCAGTTCTTCGAGGCCGCGCTGGCGGTCCTGCCCGATGCCACCGCCCAGGCCAAGACCCTGGCCAACTGGATGATGGGCGAGCTGGCCGCCCAGCTCAACCGCGACGGTCTGGACATTGCCGACAGCAAGGTCAGCGCCCCGCAGCTGGCCGGACTGGTCATTCGCATTGCCGACGGCACCCTCTCGGGCAAGCTGGCGCGTGAAGTCTTCCACACCCTGTGGGCCGAAGGCCCCGTGCAGGGCGGACCGGAAGTGGTCGATGCCCTCATCGACCGTCAGGGCCTGCGTCAGATCAGCGGCGACGATGTGCTGGGTCCGATCATCGACCAGGTGCTGGCCAACAACGCCAAGTCGGTGGAGGAATACCGGGCCGGCAAGGAAAAGGCCTTCAACGCCCTGGTGGGTCAGGTCATGAAGCTCAGCAAGGGCAAGGCCAACCCGCAGCAGGTCAACGAACTGCTGAAGAAGAAACTGGGCTGAGATCGACAGGGGCTGCCCGGAACGGGAATCGGGCGGCGCCGATCAGTCTGTGGGCTCCTGCTGCCCGCCGGCAGGTGGGCCAGCAGCTCGGTCAGTCGGGCCGCATTGGCCTCGAAATCGCGGTTCAGGCGCGTGCGCTCGTTCCGCCTCTCCTGGATCAGCGCATCCTCGGCCAGAATGGCGTTGGCAATCGACGAAATGCGCTGCTGCACCGCATAGGGCAGGCGGGCGTTGGGGCGATCCTGCTTCTTCTGCCACTCGGCTGCCTGCTCGCGCTCCTCTTTCAGGTTCTGGTCCAGCACCAGGATGCGCCGCATCGCCGCAGAGATTTCCTCGTCGATCAGCTGGATCTGCTGTTCCTGGCGCTTGCGCAGGTCTTCCGGCGTCTTGTAGGTCAGCAGCAGGTGCCGATCATGCGCCTGCTGCGCCTTCAGCGCCCGTTCCTGTTCCTGGCGAACCAGCGCCTGCTGGGCCGCCTCGCGTTCCTGCTGCCGCGTCAGCGGCGGCGGCAGCACCCGGCGCACCGAACCGTCACGGTTCAGCTCGCGCATGTTGCGCCGCGCGCAGGCGTCGATCGGCTGATCCGACGAGATCACCCGGCCATTTTCGTCCTTGCAGACGTAGATGGAGGTGCCGCCCCGGGGGGCGTTGTCCGACACCGGCATCGACTGGGCATGCGCCATGGCCATCGTCCCCGACACCAGGGCCAGGGACAAGGTAGACAGCACGAAACGGACACGATCGAGGCTCATAGCCTCCACTGTAGTCAGGGGCGACGCCCCGTGCCATACCGACCGCGATAGTCGGCGATGGCCAAACGATGAGTGGCAAGCACCTCGGCGCTGTAGCGTGCCGTTGACGGCCGGGCGTCCGACTCCAGGTAGCCCAGCAGATCGTCCAGCGTGGCCAGCGCGTACACCTCGATCCCCCAGCGCTCGCGCACCTCCTCCACGGCCGACTGCGCCGCCACCACTTCGGCGTTGCCGCCGCGCTCCATCCGGTCCAGCGCGATGAACACCGCTGCTGGCTCGGCCCCGGCCGCCCGGATGATCTCCACCGACTCCCGCACCGACGTACCGGCCGAGATCACGTCATCGACGATGGCCACCCGACCCTTGAGTGGCGCTCCCACCAGGTTGCCACCCTCGCCGTGGTCCTTGGCTTCCTTGCGGTTGAAGCAGAAGGGCAGGTTGCGGCCCCGCGCTGCGCAGGCCACCGCCATGGCCGAGGCCAGCGTGATGCCCTTGTAGGCCGGCCCGAACAGCACATCGAACTTCGGTACGGTTTCTTCCCACCTGCAGCAGCCGATCGGCGTAGAAACCGGCCAGGCGGCCCAGCCCTTCGCCGTCGTGGAAGAGCCCCGCATTGAAGAAGTAGGGCGACAGCCGCCCCGCCTTCGTCTTGAACTCACCGAAGCGCAGCGCTCCGGTGTCGAGCGCGAACTGGATAAACTCGTGGGAAAGATCTTTCATCATAGGTGCCTGCATGTTGCGAGTCGTATCCCAGAATCTTAACGGTATCCGGTCCGCCGCCCGCAAGGGCTGGTTCCCCTGGGCCGCCACCCTCGGCGCCGACGCCATCTGCGTGCAGGAAGTGCGCGCCCAGCTCTCCGACATGGACGACACCATGCAGGCCATCGGCCCGGCCGTCGGACGCTTCCACCTGGCCGAGCGGCGCGGCTACAGCGGCGTGGGCATCTACACCCCCCATACCCCCCAGACCATCCGCGAAGGCTTCGGCCAGCCCGAATTCGACGCCGAGGGCCGCTACATCGAGATGGATTTCGGCACCCACGCCATCATCTCGGTCTACGTCCCCTCCGGCTCCTCGTCCGAAGAGCGCCTGCAACGCAAGTTCGTCTTCATGGAAGCCTTCGCCCGCCACATGCAGGAACTGAAGGACAGCGGCCGCGAGATCATCCTGTGCGGCGACTGGAACGTCGCCCACAAGGAAATCGACCTGAAGAACTGGCGCTCCAACCAGAAGAACTCCGGCTTCCTGCCCGAAGAGCGCCAGTGGCTCAGCAGCCTGCTGGATGACATCGGCTTCGTTGACGTCTTCCGCCAGCTGGACCCCCGCCCCGAGCAATACACCTGGTGGAGCAACCGCGGCCAGGCCTGGGGCCAAGAACGTGGGCTGGCGCATCGACTCACCAGATCGCCACCCCGGCATCGCCGCCACCGCCACCCGCGCCGAGATCTACAGAGGACGAGCGCTTCTCGGACCACGCGCCGCTGATCATTGACTATGACTGGCCTAGTGAGGGGCATCAAAGAAATTGAGAAAGAAGAGGAAGGGCGGCGCTTGCAAGGGCGCTTCCTGCCGCATTCTCCAGAATCGACTTGAGACTGAGGGCCGCTGCGTTGACGATTGGCCATTTCGGTTTGGGTGATTGGGCTTGGGGCCTCCAGCGTTGCAGATTCTGATTCAAGTTCACGTCTTCCATCTGAACTCATGGAATTGTCTTTGTCAGAGCCTTGCGTAGTGCTGAAAGCAAGCTCGCAAATCTTTTTCGGTATCGACAGTCTTTGTCTCGATTTGATTCGATCCTGGGGAGCTGATCTGAATTTGTCCGTTATTATTTGTTATAATGACACTCCTGGCAAGCTCCTTTTCTTTGTTATTGAAAGTCATCCCGTTTCCTTTTTATCCCGTTCTTTTCTAGATCTAAGGCAATGTCAAGTATTTTTGTGACGAATGTTTTCGCATATTCCTTGAGCTGTGGATAGGGTGGCTGCAAGTCTGTTTCCACCGAGGCTATCTCTATTTCATTGATGTATTTGATAGCGCCTTGAATTTTTGTGTCTTGTAGATTTTCTTGTTTTCTATATTTGTTCTCGGAATAATTCTTCCTTGTTGCTTTGATGGATATTTCTATTTCGTGAATTGGTTCTGTTATATTGATTTCAAATTCTCTATTGATTAGTTGTGCTAATGCTGCGGATGGGGGTAATGGTCGTCCGCTAGTGGTTAGAAGTTTTATTTCCCTTTCAGTCTTCTATATTCTGGTGTTGGAGTTTTTCTTTGTATCCATTCAGTTCATAATTAATCCAATTTGAAAAATATGGTAGAGCGAGACGCTCTGAGACGACAAGTGATTTGCGTAAGAGATCTGTGGTTGAAACGGTTCTGCCAGTTTGCCATCTCAATCAGTTCCGGGACAATGGCTGGCATGTGGGCACCTTTTGTTTGGATTGAATCCTTGAATGATGCGTGTGATTTCAGGGGACTGGAAGGGAGTGTATCTTTGTTCCGACAGGGGGTGCTTTGCTCGTATGTTTGCAGCTCTGTCCTAAATTGGAGCATAGATCTCCGTAGAAAAATAGGTTTACGGCTAGGCTATTCCTGTGCGTGTGCGATGGTTGTTTATTAACCACCAGCTATGTCAAAAGAATACGCCCGACAGGCGCAAACCCATCGGGCGATCATCGGCAGGCTGTACTGCCGCGGGGCAATGAGCGGTCCTGCCCTTGGGGCGTCAGCCCGTCAGGCAGGATTGCGGGGCCATCAGGCCACGCCGCCAGCCTTGTGCTTCTTGCCGGCAGCCACTTCGGCCACGGCCAGGGCGGTCATGTTCACCAGCCGGCGCACGGTGGCCGAAGGCGTCATGACGTGCGCGGGGAAGGCGCTGCCCAGCAGGATCGGGCCGATGGTGATGCCGTGCCCGTCGGTGGTCTTGAGCACGTTGAACAGGATGTTGGCCGAATCCAGGTTCGGGCACACCAGCAGGTTGGCGTCGCCATCCAGCGTGCTGTCGGGCACCAGCCGGTCACGCAGTTCCGGCAGCAGGGCGGCGTCGCCGTGCATCTCGCCGTCGCAGTTGACGTGCGGGGCCACGCTGCGGAAGATGTCGCGCGCCTGGCGCATCTTGATGGCCGACGGGCGGCGCGAGCTGCCGAACTGCGAGTGCGACACGAAGGCCACCTTGGGCGGGATGCCGAAGTTGTTCACTTCCTCGGCCGCCATGACGGCGATCTTGGCCAGGGTCTCGGCATCGGGGTCATCGTTGACGTAGGTGTCGGTGATGAACAAAGGTGCGGTTGCCCATGGCAATGGCGTTGACGGTGGCCAGCGGGGTGCCGGGGCGCGCGCCGATCACGTCGCGGATGTTGCCCAGGTGCACGTCGAAGCGGCCGAGCGTGCCGCACAGCAGGGTGTCGGCATCGCCCATGCGCACCATCAGGGCGGCAATCAGTGTGGTGGAGCGGCGCACGGCAGCCTTGGCGGCTTCCCTGCGAGACGCCTTCCCGTCCCATCAGACGCCAGTATTCTTCCCAGTAGGTGCGGAAGCGCGGGTCGTCGTCGGGGTTGATGATCTCGATGTCCTTGCCGACCTTCATCCGCAGGCCGGCCTTCTTGATGCGGGCCTCGATCACCGAGGGGCGACCGATCAGCAGGGGGCGGGCCGGGCCTTCGTCGATGGCGGTCTGGGCGCAGCGCAGCACGCGTTCGTCTTCACCTTCGGCATAGGCCACGCGCTTGAATTCCGGCGCGGCGGCCTTGGCAGCGGCCACGACCGGGCGCATCAGCAGGCCGGTGGAGTAGATGAAGCGGTAGAGCGACTGCCGGTAGGCATCCATGTCCTCGATGGGACGGGCCGCCACGCCGGAGGCTGCAGCGGCTTCAGCCACGGCCGGAGCGATGCGCAGGATCAGGCGCGGATCGAAGGGGGTGGGGATGATGTAGTCAGGGACCGAAGTTCAGGGTCCTTGCCGGTGTAGGCGCTGGCCACTTCGTCGCTGGCCTCGGCCTTGGCCAGGGCGGCGATCTCGCGCACGCAGGCCAGCTTCATCTCTTCGGTGATGCGCGATGCGCCGCAGTCCAGAGCACCCCGGAAGATGTACGGGAAGCACAGCACGTTGTTGACCTGGTTCGGGTAGTCCGAGCGGCCGGTGGCGATGATGCAGTCGGCGCGGGCGGCACGGGCATCTTCGGGGCGGATCTCGGGCTCGGGGTTGGCCAGGGCCAGGATCACCGGCTGGCGGGCCATGGTCTTGACCATGTCGCCGGTCAGCACGCCGGGGGCCGAGCAGCCCAGGAACACGTCGGCGTCCTTCACGATGTCGGCCAGCGTGCGGGCATCGGTGTCCTGCGCGTAGCGTGCCTTGGACTCATCGAAGCCGCCCGGACGTCCCTTGTAGATGACGCCTTTGGAGTCGGCCACGTAGATGTTCTTGGGGTTCACGCCCAGGGCCACGAAGATGTCCAGGCAGGCCAGGGCCGCCGCGCCTGCGCCCGAGACGGCCACCTTCACCTCGCCGATGGGCTTGCCCACCAGTTCCAGGCCGTTGACCAGCGCCGAGCCTGAAATGATGGCGGTGCCGTGCTGGTCGTCGTGGAAGACGGGGATCTTCATCTTCTCGCGCAGCTGGCGCTCGATGTAGAAGCACTCGGGGGCCTTGATGTCTTCCAGGTTGATGCCGCCCAGAGTGGGTTCCAGTGCGCTGATGACTCGACCAGCTTGTCGGGGTCACGTTCGGCCAGCTCGATGTCGAACACGTCGATGCCGGCAAACTTCTTGAACAGGCAGCCCTTGCCTTCCATCACCGGCTTGCCGGCCAGCGGGCCGATGTCGCCCAGGCCCAGCACGGCGGTGCCGTTGGTGATCACGCCCACCAGGTTGCCGCGCGAGGTGTACTCGGCAGCCTTGGCCGGGTCGGCCTGGATGTCCAGGCACGGATAGGCCACGCCCGGCGAATAGGCCAGCGACAGGGTCACGCTGGTTGGACAGCGGCTTAGTGGGGCGGACGGTGATCTTGCCCGGCGACGGCAGGGCATGGTATTCCCGCGCGGCATCGCGCAGGGCGGATTCGGCAGCAGAGAGCTTCTTGGTCATGAAATCTGTAAAGGGTTGAGGGGGCGGCAGAACACTGAAGATTACACCCTTCACGGTTTCGTGGGGCACAAAAGCAGAGGGGGCTTCATGGGGGTGCTCATGTGTAGGGGCCCTGGGGGCCTGACGGGCAGTGCGTGTGCAGGTCGTGGCTGCTGGCGGGGCCTGGATGCGGTGTCGCATATTTCACGCATCGCGCCTTCATTCATGCCGTGTCGCTGCCCGGCCGTCAGCAGCATGGACGGGGGGTGAATGGCGGCCATGAAGCTGGAGGCCACGCGCTGCTACACTCGGTGGATGAGCGATTCCCCCAAGCCCGCGCCCGGGTTGTGGCAGACCTATGGGCAAGTCTTCGCGTCGCGGCGCATTGCCGCGATGCTGCTGCTGGGCTTTTCCAGCGGGCTGCCGCTGGCGCTCACGGCGGGGGCGCTGCAGGGCGTGGCTCACGGTCAATGGCATTGACCTGCACACCATCGGCTACTTTGCGCTGGTGGGGGCTGCCCTATACCTTCAAGTTCGTCTGGGCGCCGTTGCTCGATCGCTTCGAGCCTCGGCTGCTGGGGCGGCGGCGGGGCTGGATCCTGGTGTTTCAGCTGGCCATGGCGCTGGCCTGCCTGGGGCTGGCCCAGCTTGATCCGGCCCACCACATCCATCTGATCGCCGTGCTGTCGGTGGTGGTGGCGTGGCTGTCGGCCTCGCAGGACGTGGTCCTCGATGCCTATCGGGCCGATCTGCTCTCGCCCGAGGAACGGGGCGCCGGCGCCGCGGTCTCGGTGCTGGGCTACCACTGGCCATGCTGGTCTCCGGGCGGCGGCAGCTTCATCCTGGCCGATACCTGGCTGGGCTGGCGGGTACCTACCGCATCATGGGCGTCATGCTGCTGCTGCTGATGTGGGCCACGATCTGGAGTCCGCGCATTGCCCGGCTGCAGCAGACCGGGGGTGACGCGGGGGCCGAGCTGAAGGGTTTCGTGGCCATGGTGCTGGGCGGTGCGCTGCTGTGGTGGCTGTGCACGCAGGCCAGCCGGCCGGTGCTGACGTGGCTGCAGGCCGGACCGCTGGGCCAGTTGCTGGCCGAAACGGCCGTGATGCTGCTGACCGGCGTGGGCGCCGTGCTGGTGGCGCGCCGCGTGGGCTTTCCGTCCTTCGTGGCACCGTGGGATGCCTTCTTTGCCCGGCCGCATGCGCTGGCGTTCCTGCTGCTCATCGTGCTGTACAAGCTGGGCGATGCCTTTGCCGCCAGCCTGTCCACCAGCTTCCTGCTGCGCGGTGTAGGTTTCAGTCAGGCCGAGATCGGTGCCATCAACAAGGGGCTGGGTCTTCTGGCCACCATTGTTGGCGCGCTGCTGGGTGGGGCCTGGCTGTCGTCGCGCTCGCTCTACCAGTCGCTGATGTTCTTCGGCATCCTGCAGGCGTTCTCCAACGTGGGCTACTGGCTGCTGTCGGTGCTGCCCAGAGAGCTACCCTGCTGATGGCCGGTGCCATCGGCATCGAGAACCCTCTGCGGGGGTCTGGGCACGGCCGCCTTCGTGGCCTTCCTCATGACCCTGACCGACCGGCGGTTTCGGCTGCGCAGTACGCGCTGCTGTCGGCGCTGGCGGCCATCGGCCGTGTCTACGTGGGGCCGGTGGCCGGCGTGGTGGTCGAGCAGCAGGGCTGGCCCAGCTTCTTCCTGATGACGGTGGCCGCGGCGCTGCCGGGCCTCCTGATGCTGTGGTGGTTGCGCCGCGAGGTGGCAGGCGCTGGATGCCCGCCGCACCCGCACCGAGGCGCTGCGGATCTGGACTGATGGCCTGTCTCTACTTGCTGAGCTTGCGCACGCACTTCCACACCTCCTGCCCGGCCGCAAACTCTGCCGATGCGCAGCAGTGTCTGCGGGCGGCGTGCAGCAGCACCAGGGTGGCCATCGGAACAGCCACGGCCAGTCCCACGGCCGTCGTCAGCGTGGGGTAACTGCAACAGCGCCTGCATCGTCTTGCTGCGCGGGAAGCTGTCGCGTGGCACACCGTTGTCCCGGAAGTCGGGCGCATCCGTCCAATGGGCGTGCTGTCTTCATCCACCAGCAACGGATAGTCCACCGGCGGGCGAGTGCGCGGCCCGGATGCTGTTTTGCCTCTGAAATTACTGAATGCAGAATTGCGTGCTTCCGAGCTTCCGCGCTTCCGGTGCTTCCGGTGCGCTCGGCGTGTCCGGTGCGCTCGGTGTGTCCGGTGTGTCCGGTGGTTCCGGCGCCGGCACTGCCTTCGGGGCTGCGGGGGCTGTCGTCACGGTCTGCTGCGCCGGTTTGCTCATGCCCCGGACCATGTGCCGATCCTGCGCCATGCGAGCGCCGAGGCTTCCTTGGCCGCGGCCCGACGTCAGGATGTCGGCCAGCGACTCACCCGCCACGGCGGCCGGGTGGGCCTCGCTGGATGTCCTTTCATGTCGCAGCGCGCCGCGTTCGGTGTTGTTGCCGTTCGCGGCAGCGCGCGGGCGGCGCTGGATGCGCCTGCAAAGATGTCCTCGGCGGTTTCGTCGGCGCGGCTGGAACGGGGCATGTTCGGTTTTTCGTCATTCATGATTCTGAATTACGCTCACGTTCCAGGTCTTCCTTCAGGCTGCGCAGATCGTCGGCCAGCACCTGACGGCTGAGGGAAAGGGGTTCGTGGCCTTTGAGCGAGGCTGCGGATGCGTAGCACCTCAGCACCAGGCTGAGGGAGGATCCAGAAGCCGGCGGCGATGCCCAGCGCGTGCAGGCGCCAGGGGTGTCGCAGGTCAGGAGCCACCAGGGGTGGCCATCAGCCACACCAGGCAGATGATGGCGATCACGCCAGCAGCCAGACTGTGCCCACCAGCTGGCTCAGCCAGCGGGATCTCGTGCCGAGTTCCAGCGCCAGCAGGCGGCTGCGGTCGTCCAGGCCTGCCACCAGGTCGGCGGCGGTCCGCTTCCATCCGTCGGATGCGGGGGTTCGAGGAGTTTGCCGAACATGTGTCAGGAGGCACGTAGTACGAAGCGCCGGCGGGCCTAGCGCTGGGAATGGGAACCCGCTGGCCGGTCGCAGGGAGAGACTGGCCAGCGGGCAGTGGCACGGGAAGTGCGTTCAGGCGCTTCCCCGGCTAGCACAAGCGCGATGATCAGCGACGCGACAGCAGGAAGCCGATCACCAGGCCGGCAGCGGCGGCTATGCCAGCCGTCTGCCACGGCGAGGTGTGGGCGTAATCGTCCACACGGGCAGCGCCTTCGCGGGCGCGGCGGTGCACTTCCTGGGCCGTGTCGTAGGCCACGTCGGACATGCGATGGATGGAGTCACGCACATGGTTCAGCGCGGCACGCACTTCCGGGCGGTCGGCCAGCGAGTCGCTGTCCAGCAGATCGGAGATGTCGGCTTTCAGGGCATCCCACTCACGCTCCAGGTGGTCGCGCGAACGCTCGGCGGTACGGGTGGCCGAACTGCCGGCGGCTCTTTTCAGGCCGCGCTCCAGTTCTTCCAGGCGGCAGCCAGTTTTCGGTGATATCGTCAGCCATCTCGGTTTTCCTAAAGAGTCTGTGAAAGTCGGAGATGCGCCTGCGTAAGCCGCCAAGCGCCTTCCTGGGGTTCCGACCGGTGGAGGCATCTGCCTCCACCAGGCGGAAATCGGCTGCCGAGCAGACAAGTGTGCCAGCTTCATCACCCATGTCTGGTCAGGATTGGGGAAAACCAAGGCCAACCGGTTTTTACAAAACAAGCGCACGACGCAGGAAGGCCGCGATGTCGCCGATCTCCTCGGGGCAGACCGAATGGGGCATCGGGTACTCATGCCAGTCCACCGTAGCCCAGTGACTGCAGCAGGTCGCGCGAAGCCGTGGCACGTTCGATGACCACGACCGACTCGTCCCTGGCCGGGGCCGCGAAGATGGGGGTGTTCTGGTTGTCGGCGCTGCGCTCGGAGGCCGTGCTGTCGGCCAGTGGCAGGTAGCCTGATAGCCCGACCAGTGCCGCCAGCCGCTGCCCAGCGCAGACGGTCATCAGCGTCATGGCGCAGCCCTGCGAAAAAGCCCATCAGCACGATGCGCTCGGCCGGGATGCCGCGTTCCACTTCACGGGCAATGAGGGCCTCGATGGCGGCCTGTGAGCGGCGCAACCCTGCCTCGTCCTCGCGCCGCGCCAGATCGGTGCCCAGGATGTCGTACCAGGCACGCATCACATAGCCGTTGTTGATGGTGACGGGCATCTGTGGCGCATGCGGGAAGATGAACCGGACAGGCACGCCCAGGTCCAGCATCTGGGCCACCGGCACGAAGTCGTTGCCATCGGCCCCCAGGCCGTGCAGCACGATGATGGAGGCCGTCGGTTCGGGGCCGGTGACGAATTCCAGGGCTTTCGAGGGTTTGGGACATGGTCGGGGTATCAGTTGTGGGTGGGCGGTTCGTGTTCGGAGCGCACGACCGAGGGCTTGTCGGCCAGCGCGGCGCGTTCGGCCTCCAGGTCGGGCTTCTCGCCCGGCGGCAGGCCGTAGTACAGCTCGCCGATCTGGATGCGCTCGCGGCCCTGCTCGACACGGTAGCGGTTGGTGTCGCGCAGCGAATATACGCAGCCGCAGTATTCCTGCTGATAGAAGTGCTCGGCCTTGGAAATCTCGATCATCTGGGCTGAACCGCCGCCCTTGCGCCAGTTGTAGTCCCAGTAGACCATGTCCGGATAGCGGGCGGCAGCGCGGTGGCCGCAGCCGTTGATCTGGTTCATGTCCTTCCAGCGCGAGATGCCCAGCGAGCTGGTGAACACCGAGCCATGCTCGTGCGCATGAGGGCGGTGCGCTCGAAGCGCATGTCGAAACAGACCGTGCAGCGCTCGCCGCGCCTCGGGCTCGTGCTCCAGCCCCTTGACCCGCGCGTGAACCAGTTGTCCGAGTCATAGTCGGCATCAATGAAGATGATGCCGTGCTTCTGCGCGAAGCGGATGTTCCTTCCTTGCGGATCTCGTATTCCCGCACCGGGTGGATGTTGGGGTGTAGAAGAAGATGGTGAAGTCGATGCCGGCATCCACCAGCTTCTGCATGGGTTCGCCTGAGCAGGGGGCGCAGCACTGAATGCAGCAGCACGCGGGTCTCGCCGTTGGGGCAGCTGCAACGGTTGCTGTTGCTTGGACGAGCGCGAGTCTGGGCCTGGCGTTGCACGCCGGCTGTGGAAGAGTCGGACATGGGAAACCTGTACGGGGCGGGAAGAACGATAGAAAGCAGGCGCCAGCACAAAGGGGACTGTACGGTTGCTGAAATTGCTGGTAGCCCTGCGCCGGGTCGGTGAAAGGGGTTTTGCCGTTAGACTCGAAAGGTTGCGCGCCTGATCATGCCGGACAGGGCGGCGTCTGCCGTCGCCATCGGTCCGTTGCGGTGTCGTCCGGGCAGGGGCTGCGAAAGATGCCCCTGTGGCACGGTATGGTCTGCTTCAGCCGTCATTCTTTCTCTTCTCGTTGCTGCATATGTCGACTTCTGTGCGCGTATCTTTCTGGGGGCTGCCTGCTGGTGCCGCTGGTGGTGGAGGCCTGATGCTGATGCGGCCCGACCTGCTCATGTCGTCCGGGTCTCCTTCCGGCTGGAAAGAGCGCATCGTCATCGCAGCAACCGTCCGCTCCGGAGGGTGATGCCAGCCAGGTGCGCCTGCCATGGTGGTGACGGTGGCCCCGCCGAAGCGCTGAGCTTCTGCCGGTGCAGGTGGTGGCCGATGGTGACGTGGTGGCCTGGCAGGAGGCCAGCATCGCGTCGAATCAACTCGTTGACGCTGGCCGAGGTGCTGGTCGATGTGGGGGACACGGTGAAGCGGGGGCAGGTGCTGGCGCGCTTCAACGGCAGGACCGTGGCCGAGGATGTGGCCCAGGCCAAGGCGTCGCTGGTGGAAGCGCAGGCCAATGCCGTGGAGGCGCGTGCCAACGCCGAACGTGCCCGCCGTCTGTTGCGCACGGACTCCATGAGCAAGCAGCAGGCGGACCAGTACTTCGCGGCCGACCGTTCGGCCCAGGCTCGGGTGCGTTCCGCTCAGGCTGCACTGGCGTTGCGCCGGCAGAACTGGCAGAACGTCGAGCTGCGGGCGCCCGGACGATGGCGTCATCTCGTCGCGCACGGCGACCGAAGGATCCGTGCCTGCAGCGGGCACCGAGCTGTTCAAGCTCATCCGGCAGGGCCGGCTGGAATGGCAGGCCGAGCTGGGTGATGCCGATCTGATGAAGGTGAAGGCGGGCGATGCTGTCGTGGTGAATGCCGCCGATGGTCGCAAGGTGGCGGCCCGGGTGCGTGCGGTGGCACCTTCGGCAAACACCAAGACGCGCACCACGCTGGTCTATGTGGATGTGCCGGCCGGCCCGGACTGTGGGTCGGCATGTTCTGCGCACGGCACCTTCGAGCTGGGCCAGAGCCCGCTGACGGTGCCGCTGGATGCGGTGGTTTCAGCGACGGCTTCCCGCATGTCTATCGCCCTCAAGCCTGACAACCATGTTGAGCGGGTGCGGGTGACCACCGGACGCCGAGCCGCCGACCGGATCGAGGTGATGCCGGCCCGCGGCGAGCAGCTGTCCGAAAGTGATCGCCTGGTGGAAGGGGCCGCCTTCCTCGTCCGATGCCGACCTGGTTCGGGTAGTGAGTGACCAGCCGTCGGGAAGGTGCGTCCGATGGTTCGTCAGCAAACAGTCAATCGACGGCAATGACGTCGGTTCGGGAAGCACTGACGTGAAGGCGGATGATGCCGCCGGGCGTGCTGCACCAGAGACCACTGGCAGGGCACCGCTGACAGGTCTCGGGGCAGCGCCGCATCTCGGGGTGCGTGTGTCCATGCGCAACACGGTGTGGTCGGCACGGAGGCAGCATGAATTTCTCGTCCTGGTCGATCCGCAACCGATTGCGGTGATCCTGCTGTTCCTGGCGCTGACGATTGCGGGTCTGGTGAGCTTCGGGAAGATGCGGATCCAGAACATGCCGGACATGGATTACCCGGTGGTGACCGTCTCGGCGTCGCTGGACGGGGCCACGCCCGACCAGCTGGAAAACGACGTGGCGCGAAAGATCGAGAACGCGCTGGTGGACCTGCAGGGCATACGTCACATGTCTTCCACGCTGGGTGACGGGACCGTCTCCCTGATGGTGCAGTTCGAGGTGGACAAGCCCATTCAGGAGGCGCTGGACCAGGTGCGCTCCAAGGTGCAGGGCGTGCGTGCCGACCTGCCCAGCGCGCTGCCTGAACCGGTGGTGGACAAGGTGGAGCTGGCCAGCCAGCCGGTGCTGGCCTATGCCATCCAGTCCGACCGGATGGACATCCAGGAACTGTCCTGGTTTGTGGACAATGACCTCAACCGCATGTTGCTGGGTCTGAAGGGCGTGGGCAAGGTGACACGCGTGGGCGGCGTGACACGCCAGGTGCATGTCGATCTGGATCCGACCCGGCTGCGGGCGCTGGGGCTGACGGTGGGAGCCATTTCCGAGCAGCTGCGCAACAACCAGATCGAGAGTGCGGGTGGCCATGCCGACATCGCTGGGGGCAAGCAGCCCACGCGGGTACTGGCGCGCGTGAAGTCGGCCGAGCAGCTGAAGAAGGTACAGATCACCAGCGGCGATGGCCGACGGCTCATGCTGGGCGATCTCGGTACCGTCTCCGACACCATCGAGGAGCCGACCACCTCGGCCTGGCTGGATGGCAAGCGAGATCGTGGGCTTCGAGATCAGCCGCAGTCGTGGCGAAAGCGAAGTGGACGGGGCGGCGCGTGCGCGGATGGCGCAGAAGCTGCAACTAGGGACCGTCCGTATCTGAAGCTGACCGAAACGATGGATCTGGCCACGCCGGCGCAGGAGAGCTTCAACAACACGATGCACACCCTCTATGAGGGGGCCCTGCTGGCCGTCGTCGTGGTCTGGTTCTTCCTGCGAAACTGGCGTGCCACCTTCCTGGCAGCCGTGGCGCTGCCCATGTCGGTGTTGCCAGCCTTCATGGGCATGCATCTGCTCGATTTCACGCTCAACGGTGTTTCTCGCTGGCGCTGACGCTGGTGATCGGCGTGCTGGTCGATGATGCGATCGTGAGATCGAGAACATCGAACGACATCTGGAAATGGGCAAGACGCCCTACCAGGCTGCCATGGAGGCTGCCGACGAGATCGGTCTGGCGGTGATCGCCACCACCTTCACGCTGATTGCCGTGTTCCTGCCCACGGCCTTCATGACGGGTCTTGTGGGGCGCTTCTTCAGCAGTTCGGCTGACGGGCCGCCATTGCGGTGTTTGCGTCGCTGGTGGTGGCGCGGGATGCTCACGCCCGTGATGGCCGCCTAGCATGCTGGCCCCCGCCAGGGGCGGAAGAAGGGCAGGATCCGCGCTGGCTGCGCACCTATCTCGCGTCTGGTTCGCTGGGTGTTGGCGCACCGGCGGCAGACCGCCGTCATGCAGTGCTGTTCTTCGTGGGGTCGCTGGTCCTGGCCTCGCATCTGCCATCGGCGTTCATGCCGCCAGATGATTATGAGCAGACGCAGGTGACGCTGACGCTGGGGCCGGGTGCCACCTTGCAGCAGACCGAGCAGGCCGCCGAGACGGCGCGACAGCAGCTGGCGAAGCTGCCGCACATCGCACGGATATATACCGCCATCGGCGCGGGCTCGGGCAATCGCTCCGGCCCGACCTCCACCAACTATGCCGCATTGACGGTCACGCTGGCGCCGCGTGCGGAACGCCCGAAGAAGACGGAAATCGAGCAATCGATGCGAAAGGCTCTGGAGGACATGCCGGGCATGCGGGTGAGCGTGGGCATGGAAGGAAGTTCGGGCGCGAAATATGAATTTGTCGTCTCGGGCAGTGATGGCGCACGCCTGACCTCGGCAGCCCGGGACATCGAGCGCGACCTGCGCCGCATCAGGGGGGTGGGCAACATCACGTCATCGGCCAACCTGGTGCGCACCGAAGTGATCGTGCGGCCCGATGCGGCCAAGGCCGCGGCGCTGGGCATCACGCCGCAGGCCATCAGCGATGCGCTGCGTCTGGCCACCCAGGGCGATTATGAGCAAATGCTGCCCAAGCTGAACCTGGAGGCACGACAGGTACCCATCGTGGTGCGGCTGGCCAGGCCGGCACGCGAAAGCCTGGATGCCCTGCGGCGCATCGTGATTGCAGGGGCCAGTGATCCGGTCATGCTGGGCCAGGTGGCCACGCTGGAGCCGGGTGGGGGCCGGCCATCATTTCCCGTCGTGACCGTGACCGGAACATCACCTTCACCATCGAGCTGGGTGACCAGACCTGGGCAGCATCGAGCAGCAGGTGATGAACCTGCCTTCCATCAAGCAGCTGCCGGAGGGCGTGAAGATCGAGCAGTCAGGCGATGCCGAACTGATGACCGACATGTTCAGCGACTTTGCCATGGCCATGCTGGCTGGCGTAAAGCTGTGCATCTCGATGGTGCTGGTGCTGCTCTTCAAGAGCTTCCTGCATCCGGTCACCATCCTGTCGGCACTGCCACTGGCGTTGGGGGGCTCCTTCATTGCCCTGCTGCTGGGGCGCTACGACATGTCCATGCCGGCGTTGATCGGGCTGATCATGCTGATGGGCATCGTCACCAAGAACTCGATCCTGCTGGTGGAATACGCCATCATGGCGCGGCGCGAGCATGGCATGGATCGCTGGCATGCACTGATGGATGCCTGCCACAAGCGGGCACGACCCATCATCATGACCACCGTGGCCATGGGGGCCGGCATGCTGCCGGTCATCATCGGATCGCCTTCCACCGACACAACATTCACGGCCCCCATGGGCATGGCCGTGCTGGGCGGCCTCATCACCTCCACGGCGCTGAGCCTGCTGGTGGTGCCGGCCGTCTTCACCTACATCGACGATTTCGGTCAGTGGGTGGCACGGCTGTGGCATCGCAAGCAGGCCTGATGCGTGTCCGGGCGCAGCGCATCGTGCTGCAGCCCGGCACTGCGCATCTGAGCCGCGCTGGCATCCGAGCGGTGCTGTGCATCTGCATGGAACGACGCAGCGTATCCGAGCGGTACCGGGCATCAGGCCACGCAGCGGCTTTCCAGAAATAGAAAGGGGCGCCACAAAGGCGCCCCCAGGTACTGCAGGCCGAGGAAGGGCTCCTCGGCCGATTCGTCAGACGGGCCCTCATTCGGCCAGGTCCGTCTGCTCGTGCTGACATCAGCTCCCTGTCCGACGCCGCCCAGCAGGCTGAGGTAGCGCTCATACTGCTTCAGCATGTCGGCAATCAGCTCGTTGTGGTCCATGTACTGCACGTCATAGCCCGTACGGCCGTCGAAGAAGTAGGTGTACGGCTCATAGGTGACGCTGTGCTGGATGCGGCAGATGCTCGTCGTTGATCAGCTGCTCGGACACTTCACGCTTGACCGACTTGATGCCGTACATGAAGTCACGCAGGGACTCCTTCTGGATGACCAGTTCCACGGCCGGTTCGGGCTGGTCGAACAGGCTGTTGACCTGCACGGTCAGGCCGTACTTGCTGGTGAGTTCCTGACGCAGCTCGCGCATGGCGGGCAGGGCCGTGCTTCAGGAAGCGCAGGATGTCCTCTCTCTGGGTCTGGTTCATCATCTGTTCCAGACGCGTGCCAGTTCTTGCCCGACCAGAAGACGCTGGACGGATGCACCTTGGCGGAGAAGTACTGGCGGTCGGCGTTCAGGCCTTTCCACAGGCTGAAGCACATCAGCAGCATCAGCATGGCAAAGGGCAGCGCCACGATCAGCGTCATGGTCTGCAGGTTGCCCAGGCCGCCTTCGCGCATCAGCACCACGGCCACGACCGACATCAGCACGCCCCACATGATGGCCTGCCAGCGAGGCGAGCTCAGGCTCTTGTCGCGCGAGGCGATGTTGTTGAGCACATAGATGCCCGAGTCGGCCGAGGTGACGAAGAAGAGCGCGATCACGGCCAGGCTGACGATGCCCGTGAGCGCCGGCATGGGCAGGAACTCCAGGAACTTGAAGAGCAGCTTCTCGGGCGTGCCCGTCATGCTGCCCAGCACGCCGGCAGCGCCGTGCGCGTCCATCCAGATGGCGGTGTTGCCGAACACGGTGAACCACAGCACGCCGAACAGCGACGGGATGACCAGCACGCCGAAGATGAATTCACGGATGGTGCGGCCGCGCGAGATGCGGGCGATGAACAGGCCCACGAACGGCGCCCACGAACACCACCAGGCCCAGTACAGGATGGTCCAGCCGGTGAACCACTCGGTGTGCTCATGCTCGTAGGTGTAGGTCTTGAAGCTGAGCTGCAGGATGTTGCTGGCATAGGTGCCGATGTTGTCACTGAAGGCGGCCAGCAGGTGCAGCGTGGGGCCCGTGGCCAGCACGAACACCAGCAGCGCGATGGCCAGGCACAGGTTGATCTCGCTGAGCAGCTTCACGCCCTTGCCGACGCCCGAGATGGCCGAGGTGACGGCCAGTGCCGATGACCACGGCGATGACGACGATGCGCAGGGGTGAAGGTGCTGCTGATCCAGCCCAGCTGTTCCAGACCGGCACCCATCTGGGTGGCGCCAAAGCCCAGCGTGGTGATGATGCCGAACAGTGTGGCCAGCAGGGCCATGATGTCGATGGCATCGCCCAGGCGGCCGTTGATGCGCTCCTTGAAGAGCGGATAGAAGCAGGAACGCAGTGCCAGCGGCAGCTTGTAGCGGAAACCGAAATAGGCCAGCGCCAGGGCGATCATGCCGTACACGCCCCAGGCGTGGATGCCCCAGTGGAACATCGAATGCAGCAGCGCCTGCTGCTCGCGCTGTTCGGGTGCGCCGACCGTGATGTCGGACAGATAGTGGGACAGCGGTTCGGCCACGCCGAAGAACATCAGGCCCACGCCCATGCCGGCCGCAAAGAGCATGGCCAGCCAGGACAGCACGCCGAATTCGGGCTCTTCCTCGTCATTGCCCAGCTTGATGCTGCCCAGGCTACTGACGGAGAGGATCACCAGAAAGCAGATGAAGATGGAAAACGCCAGGACATAGAACCAGCTGAAGTGGTTGAAGATGCCGGCCTTGGTGGCATCCAGCGGGACCTGGGTTTTCTCGGGGCGATGAGGATCATGGCGACCAGCGCCACGACGAACAGCAGCGTCACCGAAATGACGAAGGGATTGGAACGACGAGCGTTTTTCGATGAATGCGGCAAAGACAAATTCATCCTCCTCCTGAAAAGGCAGGGCCAGGGCGGGCGCACCAGCGGGGTGTGGGCGCGAATGCTGCTGCGCGTGAATGCGCGGCGGGCGACAGGGGAAAGCGAAGTCGCCGGATGCTGCGGGGGAAGCCGGGAAGTCCTGAAAAGTTGCGCTCGCGATGAATTCATCCGAAGGATGCATTCATTCAGGGAAGCTGTTCGGATCCTTCCCGGCATGACTGACGCACGATGCGGCTGCGCCAGGCTTCCGTGAGTGCCCAAGGCTATTTGATGGAAATTGGCGAAACCGTGTTGCCTGTTGCTCGCCGGGCAGCCCGCGATTATAGCAGCTCTGGAAATGCGGAATTGAATGGCCCTGATGTTCAGTCTTCCGGAACGTAGACCATGCTGCCGTCCTTCATGCGGTAGGCAACGCCAGCCTTGGTTCCGTGGCCTTCACCGATCTTGGCCCCTGTGACTGATAGCGTTCCAGTTTTTCAGGGTTCTTCACCATCGATTTCCATGTTGGGCTGGCCCTGCATTGCGAATGACGGTGAGCGTGTCGGACGAGAAGGGATTGACCGACTGTTGGCCACGGCCAACAGCAGGGCTGCAATGATGACCAGAAAGACGTCGATCAAATTGACAACCTGACAGGGATCGGGTCGTCATCTTCCAGATCTTCGAGCAGACGTGATTTTCCGGATCTCATGGTTGCGAATCTCCGGTGCGCTTAGCGTTGCACGGCCAGCAGATCCTGGGCATACCAGCGCCGGCGGACATGAACGGTGGCGTAGGTGATGGCGGCGGCAATCAGCGCGAGGATGACGGCTGAGAACGCGACGGTGAGACTGCGTGACATGTCGGCAAACTGACCATCTGCCAAAGATTGAAGCGCGGGCCCCATGGGGATCATGGTGGCCACCAGGCCCAGCATCGGCGCCACGCGCGAGACGATGCGGGCGCGTTCCATGCGTTTCAGGGCCAGTGCTTCCAGCTCGTCGTCGGTCAGGCTGGCGTCTCGGGCGTGAGCCAGCAGCAGCTCATGCCCTTCCAGACTGCCCAGTCGCCGGGCGCGGCTGCGCTGGTGTGCCTGCATCAGGAAGGCGCCCAGCGCATGAAAGGCGTAGCCGAACAGGATGAGGACGGCCAGCAGCACCGGGCCCAGGAACAATTGGCTGATGCCGTAAAGAAGCTGTTCAAGAGAGGACATGGTCTTTTCGGTGAAATGAGTGACGGGGGCGTGAAATCGCGTTCATCAGGCGTCCCAGGCGCGACGCTTCTGATGCCGCGCACCCGACAGGATCAGAAGCACGATGCCCAGCGCGCCCAGCCAGCGCAGCCAGGCCGGGTCTTCGTCGGTGGGCGCAGGCTTCGGCTGTCGGTCTGCTTGACGGGTTCCAGGCGTTGGCCGCGCACTGCTTCGACCGGCTTGGCCGGTTGCGGAGGTGGTTGCCGGGGCGGCTCGGCCGGAGGCGTGCTCGTCTGGCTGCTCGCGGGTGCTGCTGGCGCGGCGGCGGGCTGGCTGCGGGCCTGCAGGCCAAAGCCGGGCGCGTTGCCGGCGGCTGATGGCGCGTCGGCTGGAGCCTGGGGGGCTGCTTTCGGTCTGGTGCCGGTACCGTTCTGCATGCAGGCCATGAAGCGTGCATTCTCGGAACGGACCTCGAAGCGCTGGGCCAGATCCTGCCAGCGTTCCTTCAGTTCGTTGAGTGTCTGCGCATCGGTCTGCCAGTAGCCCTGGCGGGCGGCTTCCAGCATGCGTTCGATGGTCTGGGCGAGTGCGTGCGGGTTGTGCTGCTCGAACCAGTCCTTCAGGCCCAGCTGGTGCTTGTCGCGCACGTACACGTCCACCATTTCCTGCCACTGGTCGTCGCGCACGATCTCGCGGGCAACGGCGGTCCAGCCCCACAGGTTGTTGGTGGCGTCCAGCACTTCCAGGGTGCCGGCATAGCCTTCGGCCATCAGGCCCTTTGATGTAGCCGGGGTGGAACTGGCGGGTGGCCAGCTCTCGCGACAGGAACTGGCTGGCGCGCTCCACGCGGCCGCTGCCGGGGGTGCGCAGGTTGCTGATGTAGAGTTCGGGCGCCTTGCCGTCCAGGTGGCGCACGGCCAGGCCGATGCCGCCCAGGTACTGGAACGGATCGTCGGTGGTGAGCATGCCGTACAGGTTGGATGAGCGTGACAGCACGGCGCCCTCGGTGCCGCGCAGCTGCTCGGCGTAGAGGTTCAGCGCTTCGCCGCGGGCCCCCGGGGCGTTGGCTGTTGTGTTGGCAGTTGTACCGTCGGGGCTGGCGCCGGAGGCCGATACCGCGTTGCCGCCTGATGCGGACTGGGCGCTGCCACCGGCAGGCTGGGACATGATGTCGGCCAGGCGCTGCCCCAGCGGCGGGGATCGGGGCCGTAGGCGTACTGCATGCGTGACAGGTAGAGATTGGCCAGCTTGTGGTCGCCTTCGTTCTTGCCCTCCCAGGTGTCGGTGGCCAGGGCTGCATCATCCAGGCCGGATCCATAGAGGCCCTGCTCGGACGAGAAGATGCGGGTCTGGGCCGCGTCACGGGCGCTGTCCTCGTCCAGACCGCGATCCTTCAGCAGGGCTCGAATGCGGGCGGTGTTGGCGGCGACCACGTTGTCGGGTTCACGATCGGCTTCGGCGGCCAGCTGCGCGGCGCGGGCCAGTTGCCGGATGGCGTTGGGGAAGTGGTCGCGGTAAAGGCCGGTGGCCGAGAGCACCACGTCCACGCGCGGGCGGCCCAGCTGCTCGCGCGGCACGAGCTTCACGTCGACGACGCGGCCGCCTTCATCCCAGACGGGTTCCACGCCCATCAGCCACAGGGCCTGGGCTTCCAGCAGGCCCTGGTGGCGCATGGTCTCCACTGACCACAGCGACACGGCCAGCTTGGCCGGTGTCCTGTCATGCTGCTGGCGGTGGGCGGCGATGAGTTTCTCGGCGGCCTGCTTGCCGGCTTCCCAGGCGTGGCGGGTAGGCACGCGGGAAGGGTCAAAGCCATAGAGGTTGCGGCCGGTGGGCAGGGCGTCGGGGTTGCGCACCGGATCCCCCGTAGGCGGTGGGGCGGTAGCGTCCCTGCAGGGCAGCGATGAGTCCCCCGGTCTCGCCACCGGCATCCAGCGCCTGCCACCACTGGCGTGCCTGGGTGAGCTGCGCTTGCAGGGGCTCGGGCAGCTCATGCAGATCGGCGTCGGGCTGCAGGTAGCGCTTGAGCAGACGGTAGGGCGAGGTGTCGATCATCTGCTGGTAGTCGACGGCCAGGGTCTCGTCCAGTTCGGTCTGCGGTTCGCCCATGTGGCGAGCGGCCGCTTCCAGGAAAGGCTTGCCCAGCATCATCATCACGGTGGCCAGCCGGTGTTCTTCCTGGGCGTTCTGCCCGAAGGTGTGCAGGCCCACGGGCTGGATGGTTTCAGCCAGCTCGTGCAGGTGGGCGTGCAGCGTGTCGAGGAAGGCGCTGAAGTCGGTGCGGGCGCGTTCTTCGGTCCATTCCAGGTCGGCCAGCAGGCGTTCCTGTTTTGCGCGAGCCAGGATATCGGTCCTGATCTGGTCCTTGACGGCGCCTTCTTCCTGCGAGAGCCACTGGTGCAGCAGGTCGTGCAGCTCGGTCAGTCGCTGGTGCAGGCCGGCCGGGCGCAGTGGCGGGGTCTGGTGGCTGACGGTGACGGCGCGGCCACGGCGACGGGCCTGGGTGGCTTCACCGACGTTGTCGACGATATAGGGGTAGATGACCGGGATGTTGCCGATGGCCAGCATCGGTGGATCGTAGACGGACAGGCCGCGCTCCTTGCCGGGCAGCCATTCCTGGGTACCGTGGGTGCCGAAGTGGATCAGGGCGTCATGCGCAGCGCCTCGCGGACCCACAGGTAGGTGGGCCAGGTAGGTGTGCGGGGGCAGGGCGTCGGCACGGGTGGAGTGGTAGAGGGCCTTCTCGCGGTCGATGTTGCCATCGGGGCCGGGTTCGGCGCGGCCGGGTTGCGGCAGGATGGCCAGCTTGCCCAGTTGCAGACGCGGGATGGCAAAGACGGGTTCGCCCTGCCAGTCGACGACGCTGAGGGTACGCGCCGGATCACCCCAGCGGGTCAGCAGGGCCTGGCGGGTGACTCTCGGGCAGGGGTGTCCAGCCATTGGCGGTAGCGTGCCAGCGGCAGCGGTGCGGCCAGACCATCCGCCAGCAGCTGCTTCAGCAGGGCCGGACGTTCGTGGCTGTAGGCCGGGGCCAGCAGGCGTTGCAGTCGCGTGATGAGTTCTTCCTCGGGCGGAAGGGGCGGGATGTCGTAGCCGGCCTCGCGCAGGGCGTCGGCGAGTGCTGCCCAGGCTGCGCGGGATGTTCATGTACGAGGACGACAGGTTCTTTTCGCCGGCGGGATAGTTCCAGAACATCAGCGCCAGTTGCTGCTGGCCGGCGGGCTTGCGCTGCAGCCGTGTCAGGGCCAGGGCACGGTCAGCCACGGCCTGGGCCTGGGCAGGGATGGCCACCACGTCGTCGTGGGGCTTGCGGGTGGCCGCGGAGATCTGGATGTCGGTGATGCCGGCGTATTCGGGCTGGGCCAGGAAGAAGGGCACTTCCATCATCGACAGGCCCTGGGCGTCAGCCTGCCAGGCCGCGGCATCGCCATGGCGGTAGCGGTTGGCCTGGATGACCGGCAGGCCCAGTTCCGTGAATTCGCTGCGCCTCCCCTCGGCGTTGAGCATGATCTGGGTGTTGATGATCACGTCGGCCAGGGGCGGCTGGTTTTCATCGGGGCGCAGCAGCTGGCGCAGGCTGCCCTTGGGCAGCATGCGGTCGAAGATGGGCATGGCGATGGCTCCCTGCTTCTCGATGCGTGCCACCAGGTCGTCGATCATGCCGGTTTCGATGCTGTCCAGGTACTGACGGTGCATCAGGATGGCGATGGTGGGCGGGCGTTGGTCGCTCACGCCGCGCCAGCGCAGGAAGGCGGGCACGTCGGGAAACACCAGGTCCGGGGCCTGGGGTGATAGACACCCACCTGCGGGATCTCCAGCGGTGGTGGCAGGTCGGCCGGTGCGGGCTGGTGGTCCATGGCGCTGGCCAGCAGACGGAAGAAGCCCTCGAAGTTGCGGGCACCGCCGTTGACGTAATAGGCCAGCAGCGGCTTTGCCTGTTCATCGGTGAATCCCTGCCAGGCGGGGTGCTGGGCGCTCAGCCAGATGAAGGGCGTCTGCAGCTCGGTCAGCGCGCGGCCCAGGTGGGCACGTACGTCCTGCTCCAGCGGGGATTCGATGAACACGGCGTCATAGCCGCGAAAGACTTCGGGGCCGCTCTGCGCGGGGATGCTGTCCAGATAGCGGCCTTCCACGGCCAGTCCGTGCGGGGCGGCCAGCTGCTCCAGGTGGTGGAACTTGCCACGAGGCACGTTGTGGGTGACCACGAACAGCACGCGGTGACGGGCGGATGGTGCGGCGGCCGAAGCGTTCGTTGGCAGTAGTCAGCGGTAGGGGATTTTGCGTCGGTGCTGGAGGGCGGCGGCAGGGAGGACTGGGCAGCCAATGGGGCGGCAGAGGAGGGCTGGCCACCGTCGCGGCGTGAGCGGGCAGAATGCTCAGGCAGGCCAGCAGCAGACACAGAAGGACCGGTAGCAGGAGGCGTTTCCTGCGCTGCCCGCGTCATCACGCTGGCGGCATGAACGGTTTCCGGGACGGGGGCGAGTGATGCTGCGCATGGACATCATCCGTAAGAAAGAAAGGTCGCCAAAGACGGGGCATCAGGCCGCCCGCCGCGCGTTCAGGCGGTTCGATAAAGGCCCGTGCCGGGGCACGGGCGCGGCGTGGAAAAGCCGTGCTGCTTTGGTGATGGCGGGGCCGCCTCAGAATTCGATCTGCAGCTGCGTGAACCAGGTTCGGCCCCGAATGGCATAGCCGAAGTCCGGCGATTTCTCGGCCAGACGGAGGTTGCCCAGGTTATCCAGGCCGACGCGCCAGCTGACATGCGGGTTGATCTTCTGGCCGATGCTGGCGTCGGTGAGCGTGTAGCCGGGCAGGCGGGTATTGTCCGAGACCCGCTGGCGGCCGGTGTCATGGGCACCCAGTCGCAGATCGAAGTCCCGGGGGGCTTCCCAGTGCAGGCGCGAATGCACGACGCTGCGTGGTCGATTGACCAGTTCCGCGCCGTTGCCGTCGCGGGCGTGCAGCAGCGTCACGTCGTTGTTCCAGTGCAGGTTCGGCGTGATGTCCCAGCCCAGTCCCAGTTCGGCACCCCGGATGCGGGCACGGTTGACGTTGTCGTACTGATAGAAATTGCGAATGCCCTGCTGACGCAGCAGGCGCAGGTAGATCAGGTCCTTGACCTTGTTCTGGAACAGCGTGCCGCGCAGGGACAGGGGACCGACCCGGTAGTCGGCGGCCAGTTCGAAGGAACGCGAGGTCTCGGGCCGGATGTTATCGTTGCCGTAGAAGGTGTGCGGTCCTTCGGCACCGACGTAGTTCGAGGAAATCTGTTTCAGCGTGGGGGCCTTGAAGGCCTCGCCATAGCCGCCCTTGATGGTCAGCTCGGGCGTGGCCTGCCACACCAGATAGGCACGCGGACTAGTCTCGTTGTGGAAGATCTCGTGGTGGTCAACGCGCACGCCCAGGGTGGCCATCAGGCTGGTGCCAAGACTGATCTCGTCCTGCAGGAACAGCGCGCGGTGATCGGCACTGTCGCGCCCGTTGCGCAGGCCTGCATTGACCAGCGTCTCGCGCCGCGCCTCGACGCCGGCAGCCAGATGGTGCCGGTCCATCCGGTGTGACACGGATCCGTCGTACACCACGTCACGCATGTCCTGCGGACGGGTGGGAGTGACGCCGTTGGTGCGGTAGTTGCGCACCTCGATGGCGCTGCGATAGGCGCGCAGCTGGGCCTGGGTCTGGCCGAAGCTGCCGTTCCACTGGGCGTGGGTCTGTTCGCGGTCCAGCTTGTAGAGATTCTGATAACGCACGCCGCGCACGCTGGTGTCGTTGTAGAAACGATCTTCGCGTCCCTGGCGCCAGCCCACCTCGAAGCGGTGCTGGGGATTGAGCGTGTAGCGGGCGGTGATGCCGGCATTGCCGGGGCGCCGACCCTCGATCTCGCTCAGTGTCCTGTCAGGCGTGGCGATGCTGCCCACGTGGCCTTTCTCGCCGTCGATGCGCAGGGCCAGGTTCTCGCCAAGAGGGCCCGCGGCGTAGATGGAGGCCTTGCTGCCGGTGCCGCCGCGCTGGTGGTCGGAGGCACGCTGTGCGGACAGGGTGATGGCACCCTCCCATTTTTCGGTGGGCCAGCGGGTGATGACGTTGACCACGCCACCCAGGGCCTCGGAACCATAGAGTGCCGACAGCGGACCGCGGATCACTTCCACGCGTTCCACGGCCGACATCGGCACCCAGCCATACTGGTAGTCGGAGTGCCCGACCACGTCATCGGTGGCGGAGATGCGTCGCCCATCGACCAGCATCAGGGTGTGGGCATCGTTCATGCCGCGCAGGCTGAAGGTCTTGCGTCCGCCCGCTTGTCTGGGCGAGAGGGAAAGGCCCGGGGTGTCCTGGACGGCGTCGAGCAGATCATCGCTGGCACGATTCTGGATGTGCTCCCGGTCGATCACCGTGACCGAGGCCGGGGCGGTGAGGGCGTCTTCCTCGTGTCCGGTGGCCGTGACGGTGACGGCGGGCAGGCGGGCGGCCAGCAGCAAGGTCCGGTGGTGTGTCGTCCGGAATGGAGGCTGATCCTCGGAGAGGCGGGCAGGTTGGGTGGTGCCGACCATGGCCGTGCTGCTGGCCAGGGGGACACGGGCAAGGGCCGGTGTCCCGTCGGATCGGGGCTGGGTCTGGGCGTGCAGGCTGGTGCATGCCAGCAGAACAGCTCAGGGCCAGGGATGGCGGGGCAGGGTATCGTGCATGACGGGTCTTGTCTCTGTGTGCTTTTTGCGGTGTGCCGGCAGGGCTGTCACAGGCATCATGCGGCCAGCCTGTCATCCATCCGGCATGCAGGCCGATGAGCCTGCAATGTCCTGTCTGTGGTGCCGGGTGGACGATGGCTGGAATCAGCGCACCTCACGAAAGGGCACCAGACCTCATTTTCATAGTGGTAATGAGAATATATTAGATTATAGTCAATAGATTCTGGCGCCTTGACCTGAAAAATGGTCACCGGCCTGACAAGGCCGGTGTTCAGGCTGCCTTTCAGGCCGGCGTCAAGGCCGGCCAGGTGGATAGTCGGGATGTGCGGCCGCCTGGGCGGCCGCAGGGGACCTGTATCGGTCCCGGAGGGTGAATCAGCGCTTGCCGCCCAGCAGGCTGCTGCCCAGCTTCACCAGGTCATTCATGTCCAGCTTGCCGTCACCGTTCTGGTCCAGCAGGCTGGCCAGCGCGCCGCCGGCGCCCTGGTTGTCCAGCTGCTGGCGCCTCGTGGCCAGGGCCTGGTCCAGCTGCTGCGTGCCGTTGCCACCTTGCAGGAAGCGCTGGCTGAGGAAGGACATGACGATGGGCAGCAGCATGCCCAGCAGATTGCCGGCACCCTGCGTGCCCAGGCCGGTGGACTGGCCCAGCCCTTCGGCGGCGCGGGCCGAGCCCTGGTTGCCGAAGACGGTGGCGAGCAGGTCGCCGGCGTTGCCGGCGGAAGTGCTGCCGGCGGACTGGCCGCCGCCCAGCACGCTGCCCACCAGCCCGCCCAGGGCACCGGCCAGGCCGCCGCCGGCCCGTTGCCCGAGCCGCCCAGCAGGCCGCCGAGGATGTCGCCCAGGCCGCCGGGCTGGCTGCCCCCCTGGCCACCGCCCAGGGCCCCCAGCATCGAGGCGATGCCGGCCGCGCCCTGACCGCCCTGCTGGGCCTGGTTACCCAGGGCGCCCATCATCAGCGGCAGGGCCTGGCTGACGGCCGAGCTGGCCTGTTCGGTGCTGAGCCCAGTTGCTGGGCGATCTTCTGCATCGGTCTCGCCCTGCAGTTGGGAAAAACAGTTGCTGGCTGAGACTCTGGTCGCCTCATGAAGACCCTGTATGTCTGTTGGGTCTGCTTGGTCTGTTGGAGAAGGCGCGCCCATGATAGCGGCGCCCGTGGCCGGGGAAGGGGGCTTCCGCCTGCAAACGTGTTTTTGCCTTGTGTTTCGTCTGGGGGCTGGTGCTTTCCCTCAGGTGCACGCTGCAGGAGGCTGGCCCAGGAGGGGCAGGTTATGATGCGAGGCACCGCCCCTGGCTGGCCATTCCTTATCCTCTTTTCTAACTGATGAAACTCACTTCGATCGACGCAACTTCTTCCTGGGGTTCCTGGCGCTGGTGTCGCTGGCGTTCCTGGCCATCCTGGTGCCCTTCTACAGTGCGCTGATGTGGGCGATCATTCTGGCCATGCTGTTTGCGCCCATGCAGCGGGCGTTGATGCGGCGCATGCCGCAGCGTCCCAATACGGCCACGTTCATCACGCGGGGGCGGTCATCATGATGGTGATCATCCCGGTGATCGGGCTGACCATGTCGCTGGTGAATCAGGGCGCCGAGATCTACGGTCGCATCCGTTCGGTCGAGCTGAACTTCGGGGCGTATCTGGCCAAGATCATCGATGCGATGCCGGGCTGGCTGCACCGCATGCTGGATGCCCAGGGGCTGCTGGACCTGCCGTCCATCCAGCGGAGACTGGCCGACAGTGGCAGCGAGATCGGCCGTTCCTGGCCTCGCAGGCCGTCAACATCGGCCAGAACACGGCGGATGTCCTGGCCAGTACCGGCGTGCTGCTGTACGTGCTGTTCTTCCTGCTGCGTGATGGCGGGCAGCTGGCCGCCATGTTCTACCGTGCCATTCCGCTGGAGGACGAGCCGAAGAATCATCTGCTGGGCAAGTTCTCGGCGGTGGTGAAGGCCACCGTGAAGGGCAACGTGGCTGTGGCGATCGTGCAGGGGGTGCTGGGCGGGATCATCCTCTGGGCGCTGGGCATCAAGGGCGTGATCCTGTGGTCGGTGGTGATGGCCTTCCTGTCTCTGCTGCCGGCCGTGGGCTCGGGCCTCATCTGGGGACCGATTGCCCTGTACTTCCTGGCGACGGGTGCCACCTGGCAGGGCGTGGTGCTGCTGGCCTGCGGCGTGGGTGTGATCGGCATGGTGGACAACGTGCTGCGCCCGGTGCTGGTGGGCAAGAACACCAAGATGCCTGATTACGTGGTGCTGGTCTCCACCATCGGCGGCATGTCGCTCTTCGGGCTCAACGGCTTCGTGATCGGGCCGATGATTGCCGCGCTGTTCATGGCGGCCTGGGATCTGTACGTGTCGCCCGACCGTGACCGGGATGAGGACGTGCACGAGGCCCCTGGAAAATGGCGAGCTGCCGGGCCCAGGTGGCGCTGACGGTGGAAGATGCGCCCAAGGAAGCGCTGCTTGAGGCGCGGGCACAGCTGGCGCGGGCCAAGGCTGAAGAAGCGGCCGAGGCGGCCGCTGAGGTGGAGGCCGAGGTGAAAAATGCCAAGGCCAGGAAAGAGGAGGAGGACGCCGGAAAGTCTGCCGACAAGCCTCGGGCTTCGAGGAAGGCGACAGGCCAGAGCCGTCCGACCTTCTCATGTTGAGCGCGGCAGGTTTTCCGGGAAATCAGGGGGACCCGTGAGAACGACCCATCAGAAAAACGGCTCCCGAAGGAGCCGTTTTCTCGGGGAGTTACTCTTGGGGAGTTACTCCACCGTCACCGACTTGGCCAGGTTACGCGGCTTGTCCACGTCGGTGCCCCGGGCCAGGGCAGCATGGTAGGCCAGCAGCTGCAGCGGCACCACGTGCAGGATCGGCGACAGGGGACCGGCATGGTCCACCAGGTTGATGACGCACGAAGTCCGACGGCTCGATGTGGGTGTCGCGGTCGGCAAAGACGAAGAGTTCGCCGCCGCGGGCCCGCACTTCCTGGATGTTGGACTTCAGCTTCTCGATGAGCGCATCTTTCGGCGCGACCACCACCACCGGCATGTTGGAGTCAACCAGGGCCAGGGGGCCATGCTTGAGCTCGCCGGCAGCATAGGCTTCGGCGTGGATGTAGGTGATTTCCTTCAGCTTCAGTGCGCCTTCCATGGCGATGGGGAAGTGCACGTCACGGCCCAGGAACAGGGCGTGGTCCTTCTTGGCAAAGCGCTTGGCCCATTCCTTCACGGCAGGCTCGACGGCCAGCACGTGCTTCATGGCGGCCGGCAGGTGACGCATCTGGGCCAGCAGCTCGGCTTCACGCTCGGGCGTCAGGTGGGCGCGCATCTTGGCCAGCACGATGGTAAGCAGGAACAGCGCCGCCAACTGAGTGGTGAAGGCCTTGGTGGAGGCCACGCCGATCTCGGGACCGGCGCGCGTCAGGAAGCGCAGCTTGCTGTTGCGGATGAGGGCCGATTCCGGCACGTTGCAGATCGACAGCGTGTCGGTCATGCCGTTGCCCTTGGCATGCTGCAGGGCAGCCAGCGTGTCGGCCGTCTCGCCCGATTGCGAGATGGTGATGACGAGCGTCTCGTCCTGCGGGACCGGGTCGCGGTAGCGGTATTCGCTGGCAATCTCCACGTCGGTGGGGATGCGTGCGATGGATTCCAGCCAGTACTTGGCCACCACGCCAGCGTGATAGCTGGTGCCGCAGGCGAGGATCAGGATGCGGCGGGTGCGCTTGAAGATCTCTTCGGCCTCGGCGCCGAACAGGCCCGGTTGCAGCGAGCTGGCGTACTCGATCATCTCCAGCGTGTTGCCGATGGCGCCAGGCTGCTCGAAGATCTCCTTCTGCATGTAGTGGTCGTAGTTGCCCAGCTCGACCGCATCGGCCGACAGCTGGCTCTCGACCACCGGGCGCGTCACCACGTTGCCGGCTGCGTCACGGATGGTGTAGCCGTCGCAGGTGAGCGTGGCCAGATCACCTTCTTCCAGGTAGATGACGTGCTTGGTGACCCTGCAGCAGGGCCGAGGTGTCGGAGGCGAGGGGTTCTCGCCCTTGCCCGAACCTTCGCCACCCACGCCCAGCAGCAGGGGCGAGCCGCGGCGGGTACCCACGACGGTGCCCGGCTCGCGGCTGCTGATGACGGCCAGCGCATAGGCGCCGTGCAGCTGCTTGATGGCCTTGGCCACGGCATCGGTCAGCGACAGGCCGCCCAGCACCAGCGAGTGCACCAGGTGCGCCACCACTTCGGTGTCGGTCTGCGAGGTGAACTCGTAGCCCTTGGCCTTGAGCGCGCTGCGCAGTTTTCGTGGTTCTCGATGATGCCGTTGCTGCACCACCGAGATCTGCAGGTCGGAGCCCGTGGAGATGTGCGGGTGGGCATTGCCTCATTGACGCCACCGTGCGTCGCCCAGCGGGTGTGGGCAATGCCGGTGGGGGCGTCGGCGTGCTTTTCCTGGCGCGGGTGTCCAGCTCGGCCACGCGGCCCACGGCACGGACACGGTTCATGTGGCCTTCCGGGTCGAGCAGGGCCAGACCGGCGGAGTCATAACCGCGATATTCGAGTTTGCGCAGGCCCTCGATCAGGATGGGGACGACATTGCGCTGTGCTACGGCACCAACGATTCCACTCATGGTTTCGATTCTCTAGTTGCTGTCGGGTTGGCGCGGCGGACTGCCGCCAGGTTCATTTGGTCTTGCGTTGCGGACGTTTCCAGTCGGGCCGGGTGGTCTGCTGCACGCGGCTCAGCGTCAGCGAGTCGGCAGGCGCCTCGCGGGTGAGCGTGGTGCCGGCAGCCAGCGTGGCGCCGCGTCGGACCGTCACCGGGGCGACGAGCTGGGAGTCGCTGCCCACGAACACGTCATCCTCGATGATCGTCTTGTGCTTGTTGACGCCATCGTAGTTGCAGGTGATGGTGCCGGCGCCGATGTTGACGCGCGAGCCGATCTCGGCATCGCCCACGTAGGACAGGTGGTTGATCTTGCTGCCGGTGCCGGTGGTGGCGTTCTTGAGCTCGACGAAGTTGCCGATGTGGCTGTCCTCGCCCAGCTTCGTGCCGGGGCGCAGGCGGGCGAACGGGCCGATGCGGCCCTGTGCGCCCACCTCGGCGCTGTCGATCACCGACATGGCCTGCACCTGCGCGCGTCAGCCAGCGTGCAGTCCTTCAGCACGCAGTTGGGGCCGATCTTCACGCCCTTGCCCAGCCGGACGGTGCCCTCGAAGACGCAGCCCACGTCGATGAACACGTCACGGCCGCATTCCAGCGTGCCGCGGATGTCGATGCGGTCGGGGTCGGCCAGCATGACGCCGCTGTCGGTCAGGCGGTCGGCCAGGTTGCGCTGGTGGCGACGCTCCAGGAAGGCCAGCTGGGTCTTGCTGTTGACGCCCAGCGTTTCCCACTCGGCGTCGGGGTGCGCCGTGACGACGCCGGTGCCATCGGCCACTGCGGCGGCAATCACGTCGGTCAGGTAGTACTCGCCCTGGGCGTTGTCGTTCTTCAGGGCCGTGAGCCAGCGCTTGAGCGGCCCGGGTGGGGCAGACCAGGATGCCGGTATTGACCTCGTTGATCTTCAGCGTCTCGGCGTCGGCATCCTTCTGCTCGACGATGCGGCTGACGCTGCCGGCGGCGTCACGCACCACGCGACCGTAGCCGGTGGGTCGGCCACATGTTGAGACAGCAGCGCCAGCTTGCCGCCCTTGGCGGCTTCGGCCAGGCGCTGCAGGGTGGAGGCCTTCACCAGCGGCACGTCACCGTACAGGATGAGCGTGGGCACGTCGTCGACCAGCATCGGGACGGCCTGGGCCACCGCATGGCCCGGTGCCCAGCTGGGGGACTGCAGGGCCCACTCGCACGTCGGTCTGCCCGGCAAATGTGGCTCGACCTGCTCGCCGCCATGGCCATACACCACCACCAGCCGCTGTGGGTCGAGGGTGCGGGCGGTATCGACGACATGGCCGAGCAGGGACTTGCCGGCCAGCGGATGCAGTACTTTCGGCAGGTCGGAGTTCATCCGTTTGCCCATGCCGGCAGCCAGGATCACGATGTTCATCTGGATTTCTGGGGTGATTCAGGAAAGAAGGGCAGGAAGGCGTGGCCTGAACAACCATGCACTCCTGGGCATGGGCCCCATTGTGCGGGGGCCATGTTGCAGTGCCGATGTCAGGAGGCTACGACATGCAGGCCAGCAGTGTATGCCGAAACGACTGATCCTGCCGTGAAGTAATGGTGCAACCAAGGGGTTCTGCACACCGACTTGTTACCGTTTGCAGCCCCCCGGAACCGCTCAGGCCGGCGGGTTGTCGGCCACCCGGGCTGGCGGGCCAGGTCGACGATCTCCGGGTGTCCCTGGCCGCCCAGCAGCGTGGGGGCCAGCGAGCCGACGATCATCCCGACGATGGCGCTGCCCAGGCCCACCAGCTGCGCGGGCACCAGCGCATCGGGCCATGAAGTGCTCGGCGTACTGCCAGGCCACCACGCCACAGAACATGGACAGCAGCGCGCCCTGCGGGGTCGCGCGGCGCCAGAACATGCCGAAGACTAGCGGCGTGAAGGCGGCAACCAGGGTGACTTTGTAAGCATCCTGAACCATCTGATACATGGACGATTCACTTTGCAAGGCGAACAGCGTCACGCAGCAGGTGAAGCCGATCAGGATGAGGCGCAGCAGCACCAGCATCTTGCGGTCGGACAGCTTGCAGGCTCCCACAGCGGCTGGATGACGTTCTCGGTGATGACGGCGGTGGGCGCCAGCAGCGTGCCGCTGGCCGTGGACAGGATGGCCGAGAGCAGCGCGCCGAAGAACAGCACCTGGGCAAACAGCGGCGTGCGCTGCAGGATCAGCGTGGGCAGCACCTGCTGGAAGTCGTTCTCGTTGGAGAGCATCTGCTTGACCATGGCCGGGTCGATGAGCAGGGCCGAGACGGCGATGAACATCGGGATGAAGGCCATCAGCAGGTACAGCGAGCCACCCAGCAGCGTGCCCTGCCGGGCAATCTTCTCGGTGCGGGCCGAGGTGACACGCTGGAACACGTCCTGCTGCGCCACCGAGCCCAGCGCCATGGTGACGAAGGCGGCGATGAAGCCCAGCCAGTCGTGCAGTGAGGCGCCGGGGAAGAACTTGAGCCGGTCGGAGGCCTGCGCAGTGGCCACCACCTTGTCGACACCGCCCGCCATGCCGGCCAGCATCCAGGCGATGTAGATCAGTCCGGCTACGATGATCACGGTCTGGAAGAGGTCGGTGAAGGCCACCGACCACATGCCGCCGAAGAGCGTGTAGACGCCCACGATGACGGCACCCAGCACGATGCCCTGTTCCAGCGTGATGGCGTTGCCCGACACGGTGTGGATGACGATGCCCAGCGCCACCAGGTTGGCCGAGCTCCAGCCCAGGTACGAGATGGAGATGGCGGCCGCCGAGGCCAGCTCGACCGTGCGGTTGTAGCGCCTCTTGTAGAAGTCGCCCACCGTCATCAGCTTCAGCCGGTAGTAGGGGGCGGCCAGAAAGAGCGCCACGAAGATCAGGCAGAAAGCGGCCCCGAAGGGATCGCCCACCACGCCCTGCAGGCCTTCCTTCAGGAAGGTGGACGAGACGGCCAGGATCAGCTCGGCGCCGAACCAGGTGGCGAACACGGTGGCCGTGTTCATGTAGAGCGGCAGACTGCGCCCGGCGACCAGATAGTCGGCCGAATTCTTGACACGCCGTGCGGCGTAGAACCCGATGCAGATCGTCACTGCGAAATAGCAGGCAACCAGGGTAACGAGCATGGGGATCTCCTGGAAAGCGGAGGAGGAACGGAATGGGCCCGGCAGGCCCGGCGACGAAGGGTCAGGAGAATCTGGGACGGCACCGCGCGCCGGCGGACGGCAGTGCCAGGGGGCTAGTTGAGATAGCGCCAGATCTGCAGGGCCAGGATGATGGCCAGGAGCACGATGCCCACCTGCAGCCAGCGCAACGTTCTTCGCTGGCCCCCTGTTCGATGTGTTCCAGCAGGCGTTTGTGGGCAGGGATCCAGGCCGGCTCGGCCTGGGCTTTCAGGGCGGCATGCAGCAGGCGCGGCAGCTCGGGCACCAGCTGTGCCCAGCGGGGCGCTTCCTGGCGGACCTTGTTGTCAGAGCCCTGCCAGCCCACCTGCTGCTTGATGAAGACTTCAGGATGGGCTGCGCCGTGACCCACAGGTCCAGGTCGGGGTTGAGCTCGCGGCCCAGGCCCTCGATGTTGAGCAGCGTCTTCTGCAGCAGCACCAGCTGGGGCTGGATCTCGACGTTGAAGCGGCGCGACGCCTGGAAGAGGCGCATCAGCACGATGCCCAGCGAGATCTCGCGCAGCGGCCGGTCGAACACCGGCTCGCAGCAGGCGCGCACGGCGCCTTCCAGCTCTTCGGCCCGGGTGTTGGGCGGTACCCAGCCGGACTCGATGTGCAGCCTCGCCACCCGGCGGTAGTCACGCTTGAAGAAGGCCAGGAAGTTCTGCGCCAGGTAGCGCTTGTCATGGTCGGAGAGCGTGCCGACGATGCCGAAGTCCAGCGCGATGTAGCGATTGAAGTCGTCCGGCCCGTTGCCCACCAGGATGTTGCCCGGGTGCATGTCGGCGTGGAAGAAACCGTCGCGGAAGACCTGCGTGAAGAAGATCTCCACGCCATCACGCGAGAGCTTTTCCAGGTCGATGCCGGCCGCGCGCATGCGGTCGAGCTGGCCGATGGGGATGCCATCGACCCACTCCATCACCAGCACGTTGCGGCGGCAGTAGTCCCAGTACATCTGCGGGATGCGCAGCAGCGTGGAGCCCTCGAAGTTGCGCTTGAGCTGATTGGCGTTGGCCGCCCGCGCACCAGGTCCAGCTCGTCGTGCAGGTAGTGGTCGAACTCGTCGACCACTTCCATGGGGCGCAGCCGCCGGGCGTCGGCCGACAGGCGCATGGCCAGCGTGGCGCCGGTGCGCAGCAGGCTCAGGTCGTCCTCGATCACGTCCAGCATGCCCGGGCGCAGCACCTTCACGGCCACCTGGGTGCCGTCGTGCAGGCGGGCACGGTGAACCTGGGCGATGGAGGCCGAGGCGATGGGCTCGCGGCCGAACTCGGCAAAGGCCTGCTCCAGCGGCATCTCCAGCCCGCGCTCGATCTCGGCCACGGCCCGATCGGCCGGGAACGGCGGAACCCGGTCCTGCAGCAGGGCCAGTTCGTTGGCGATATCGGGCGGCAGCAGGTCGCGCCGGGTGGACAGCACCTGGCCGAACTTCACGAAGATCGGCCCCAGGCTCTCGAAGGCCATCCGCAGGCGTACCCCGCGCGGTTCGCGGATGGTGCCCATCCGCAGCCAGCGCGTCATGCGCAGAAGCCACGGGGAGCGCGAGCTGCTGGCAGCGCCGCTGACCACCAGTTCGTCCAGGCCGAAACGGCGGACCGTCCAGAGGATCCGGATCAGCCGGCGCGTGCTGGAAAACCAGGAGATGGGTCCGTTCACCTCAATCCTCGGCGTCGTCGCCGGTGCGCAGGGTGTTGAAGTCGTACAGGGTGCGGTCCATCAGATGGGACGGACGCACCCTGCCCAGAGAGGAAAAGATCGTTTCCAGGCGACCGGGGAAGCGCTTCTCCCAGGACTTGAGCAGCTCCTTGGTCTCGGCGCGCTTCAGGTTGGGCTGGCTTCCGCACAGGTTGCAGGGGATGATCGGGAAATTCTTGACCTCGGCCCAGCGGATGAGATCCTTCTCTTCCACATAGGCCAGCGGCCGGATGACCACATGGCGGCCGTCGTCCGACACCAGCTTGGCCGGCATGGTCTTGAGCTGACCGCCATAGAAGAGGTTCAGGAAGAACGTGGCCAGGATGTCGTCGCGGTGGTGGCCCAGCGCGATGCGCGTGGCGCCCAGCTCGGACGCCACCCGGTACAGGATGCCACGCCGCAGCCGCGAGCAGAGCGAGCACTTGGTCTTGCCATCGGGGATGACCCGCTGCACCGTGCTGTAGGTGTCTTCCGTCTCGATGTGATATTCGACGCCCAGCTTCTGCAGGTAGTTGGGCAGCACGTCGGCCGGAAAGCGCTGGCTGGCGCTGGTCGAGGTTCACCGCCACGATGGAGAAGGGCACCGGCGCGCGCTTCTGCAGCCTCGAGCAGGATGTCCAGCATGGCAAAGCTGTCCTGCCGCCCGACAGGCAGACCATCACCCGGTCGTTCGGGCCGATCATGTCGTAGTCGGCAATGGCCTGGCCGGTCAGCCGGTACAGTCGCTTTGGAGAGCTTGTTGTTCTCGTGGTCCTCGCGCCGGGTGTCGCGCAGGGCAGGGGCGCGATGCGGCAGGCGGCACGGCGGGTGGCCTGCCGAGGGCCCTGCGTCGGGTCGGCAGAGGCGGAACCGCCCTGACTCGCCCGAGGGGCGCGCCTGCGTCTGCATCACCGTGAAGCGCGTCCAGTCCGCCGAGCCACGCTGCCTGCTTCTCGTCCAGCGGGCTTTCCTGCGTGGGCAGCCGGCCCGTGCTGGACGACGGATCTCGTCGATCCGGATGGTCTGCGTGGCTGGCCGGTCTCGCGTAGCTGGCGCTCTCGGCGGGCTGGGAATGGGCTGGCCCGCATGGCGTCGTGATCGTCGGCGATGGAAGGAGGGGCGACCGGAAACGAAGGGACCGGACCTCGCGTCCGGCCAGGGCGTCCTGCCGGGCAGGACATCCGTCAGGAATGGCTGCGCTGCGAAGGCAGGTCCAGACCTTTCCGAGGACGCAATCATAGCGGCTTTAGGGGCCGGGTGACGGATTTTGCGCCCCATGTGGCCTGCCTTTTACAAAAAAAGCACGTGGGGCGGGCGTGTCAGCGACCCGTGGGGCGTTCCGTCCATCAGGCTGGCATCACGCGGCAGGCCCAGCAGGTGCTGGCCGCCGTCGACCAGCAGCGTGGTACCGGTGATCGAGCGGGTCTTCATGGCAAAGACCACGGTGTCGGCAACGTCCCGGGCCGTGCTGGACGCGCCCAGCGGCGACAGCGTGCGGTGTGCGTGGGCAAACGCGGCATCGTCCTGCAGGTAGCTGGGCAGCGTGAGGCCCGGCGCCACGCCCACGACACGCATCCGGGGTGCCAGCGCCTGCGCCAGCATGGTGGTGGCTGCCGACAGCGCGGCCTTGGACAGCGTGTACGACAGGAAGTCCGGATTCAGATTGAAGAGCTTCTGGTCCAGCAGATTGACGATGATGCCCTGAACCGGTGCCGCAGGCAGCTGACTGGCCAGGGACTGGGCCAGCAGCAGCGGTGCCATCAGGTTGGGCACCAGGTGCTGTTGCAGACTCTCGGGCGTGAACGAGCGGATGTCGTCGTATTCAAAGCGCGAAGCGCTGTTGACCAGTCCGGAGACGGGGCCGAGCGCATCCGCCAGACGGGGCACCAGCGTTTGGCACTGAGCGGCATCGTCCAGGTCGGCCTGGAGCACCACGGCCCGGCGGCCCAGCGCCTGAATGTCCGTCACAGTCTGTTTGGCCTCGGCCACGGAATCGCGGCAATGCACGCCGATGTCCCAGCCATCCCGCGCCAGGGCCAGGGCAATGGCACGGCCCAGCCGCTTGCCCGCCCCGGTGACGAGCGCGACGCGTGGTGCGGCCGTGGATCCCTGCGTGGCGGTGGCGCGTGTGTCGGCAGGGGCAACCGTGTTGTCGACGGGAGACCCTGCGCAGGCAGAAGGGGTGGACGGAGCGTGTTCCATGGTGGCGCACTGTAGCATGAGGGGTGCATGTTATCGGCCGATGTTGCGCTCGGCTTCTTTCCTGGATGGTGCTGTCATGTCCCTGTCTCATTCCCGCGTCGAGTCTGCCCTGCCCGTGCCCGACCGCGAGGCCCTGGCGGTCAGCCAGGAACTGTCGACGCGCATCGCGGCCGAGATTGCGCGCCACGGTAGCTGGCTGAGCTTTGCGCGCTACATGGAAATGGCGCTCTACGAGCCGGGTCTGGGCTATTACAGCAATCCCGGCCAGGTGTTCGGTGCGGCAGGCGATTTCGTGACGGCGCCGGAACTCACGCCGCTCTTCGGGGCCACCCTGGCCCGGCAGGTTTCCCGATGGCTGAAGGATCCGGCGTTGGCAGGCCACGGCCAGGTGGTGCTGGAAGTGGGCGGTGGCAGCGGCATGCTGGCTGCGCAGCTGCTCAATGCGCTGGACAACGTGGGGCACCATGAGGTGCGTTATCTGATTCTGGAGCTGTCGGCCGAACGCCGCGAGCACCAGCGCCAGACGCTGAAGAGCCTGGCCCCGGGCTTGATGGACCGGGTGGGATGGCTGGAGACCTTCCCCGAAAGCTTTGCCGGTGTGGTGGTGGCCAACGAGCTGCTGGATGCCATGCCGGTGCAGCTGTTCGAGTGGCAGGCCGATGCGGAGGCGGATCTGCAGGAGATGGGGGTGACGTGGGTGGACGGCCAGTTTGCCTGGGCGCCGCGCCCGGCCGATGCGGCGCTGACGGAAACCGTGACCGCGCTTCGCAACCGGTTGGGGCCGGAAGGGGCCCAGTGGCACAGTCCCTACCGGTCGGAGATCTGCCCGGCGCAGCAGGCCTGGATGCGCACGCTGGCCGACTGCATGACGGCTGGCGTGGTGATGCTGCTGGATTACGGGTTTTGCCGCACCCGAGTATTACCACCCGCAGCGGGATCAGGGCACGCTGATGTGCCACTACCGGCACCGCAGTCACGCCGATCCCTTCCTGTGGCCGGGGCTGAGCGACATCACGGCGCACGTGGATTTCACGGCGCTGGCCCGTGCCGCCACGGCCGAGGGTTTCTCGCTGGTGGGCTACACCTCGATGGCAGCCTTCCTGCTGAATGCCGGCCTGCTGGATGAGCTGGCCGACCTGCCACGCGAGCCCGAGAGCTTCTGGTTCGCCCAGGCTCAGGCGGTGCAGCAGCTGATTTCCGAGGCCGAGATGGGCGAACTCTTCAAGGTGATCGCCTTCGAGAAGAATCTGCGTGAAGCGGCCTCGGTGCTGGGCTTTGGCGGGGACAGGGCGGTGGAGGACCGTCACTCGATGCCGGCCAGCTTGTGGGTCTGGATGCTGAGCTGCCACCGGGGGCGGCCGGGCCGCTGGTTGAGCTGCCCCAGCTGGGTGATGGTTTCCAGCATGTTCATCCGGCCATCCACGTCGCAGGGCGACAGATAGTAGTGGTCGGCCCGGATGCTGTCCTCGATCTGGGCGCAGAAGTCGCGCACGTCACCATCCACCACGACGCGCACCTCATGCGCGAACTTGAGGTGGCGCTTCGCGTAGGCCCGCTGATAGAGGCGCTTCGGGCTGGTGGCGATGTAGTCGATCTGCGGCGGCACCGGCTTCAGGCCGTTGGTCTCGATGGCCAGAAAATGCCCTTCGGCCTTCAGACTGTCCAGCAGATGTTCAAGGTGAGGCTGGATGGTGGGTTCACCGCCGGTAATGATGACGTTGCGTGCCGAGAATGTCCGGACCTTGGCCAGGATGTCACCCAGCGTCATGGTGCCGAAGCGGTTGTAGTCGGTATCGCACCACGGACAGGCCAGGTTGCATTTGCCGAAGCGGATGAAGATGCTGGGCATGCCGGTGTTGAAACCCTCGCCCTGCAGCGTCTCGAAGATCTCGACGATGCGGTAGGGCGTATCCAGGCCGGTGGCAGGTTCCGGCCGCCGGCGGGTTGCGGCACGTGCAGGTGTCTCGATCGATAGCGGAATCACAGGGTGTGGCGGCGTGATCGGCTTTCCAGCGGCCATGTGCTGTTCGCTGTTCATCCGCTGTACTCGCAATAGGACGTGGGGGTTTCCCACAGACGGATGAGGCTGACCGGCAAGCCCTGGGCCTGAAGGACATGAAAGATATGGGCCGAAATGTTCTCGGCCGTGGTGCGCATGGGCAGGCCATGAACCTTGGAATCCAGTTCTTGCAGCAGCGTGGCCACCCGGCATTCTCGCGGACTGCCGGTGTCATAGAGAAAGGCGTGGTCCATCGGGTCGACCACGTGGCGCTTCACGATGTCCTTCAGGTCGGCATAGTCCATCACCATGCCGGCCTTGGGGCCGCTGGCGTGCAGCGGGCCGCCCACTTCCACCTGCAGCCGATAGGTGTGTCCCGTGCAGGTTCCTGCACTTGCCGTCGTGACCATCCAGCATGTGCGCAATGTCGAAGCTGAATTCCTTGGCGATCTTAAGCATGGTGCTGCTCCTTCGCCTGCGCGGCATCGCGTTCTGTCAGGTATTCGTGCAGGCCGCGCTCGCGCAGCACGCAGCTGGGGCATTGGCCGCAGCCACCTTCCACGCCCAGATAGCAGGTGTGCGTGTGCTGGTGGATGTACTCGAAGGCGCCCAGCCGGTCAGCCAGCGCCCAGGTGTCCTTCTTGGTCAGCCACATCAGTGGCGTGCGGATGTCGAAGGTGTAGTCCATGGCCAGATTCAGCGTGACGTTCATCGACTTCACGAAGACATCACGGCAATCCGGGTAGCCGCTGAAATCGGTCTCGCACACGCCGGTGTAGAGCGTGCGGATGCCCTGGGCCTTGGCATGGATGGCGGCATACAGCAGGAACAGTGCGTTGCGTCCGTCCACGAAGGTGTTGGGGGGCTGGCCGTCTTCCTGCGAGATGGTGGCGCTTTCGTCCAGCAGCGCGTTGTGGGTGATGGCCTTGATGACCGAGGTGTCGATGACCGTCTGCTTCACGCCAGGGTCTTCGGCAATCCAGCGGGCTTTGTCCAGCTCGATGGCGTGGCGCTGGCCGTACTGGAAAGTGATGGCCTCGACGTTGCCCTGGCCGAACTCGTGCAGCGCCAGGAAAGAGACAGGTGGTCGAGTCCTGCCCGCCGGAGAAGATCACGGCGGCTTTCTGGGGATGACATGGAAGGGTCCTCTGGGCGTTCCCGAACGGATCCTTCCTGTGACCCAGGGGCGAGTTGCCCGGGGAGAAGCGTTCAGGTCTTCCCTAGTTTTTTAACGTGGGCGTTTTTCGAACCACGGGGGCGGAATGCCCCGGAAGCCGTGTCATGGACACGCGCTGCCATGCGGGATGGCGGACACGTGCACGCGCGCTTCATGCCAGCGGTCTGGCGGGCGGGATTGTATCGTATGGAGGCATCCCGCGATGCATGAAAAGAAGTCGGCGACAGGTTGGGCGTCTGTCGCCCATCATGACCTGGATGCCAGGTGGCCCGAGATGGCTTCACGCCGGGCGTCATCGATGGCAGCGCGGATGGCGCCAGGGTTGGCCTGATGCTGGCGGGCGATGGCGCCCGTGTCGACAGCGGCTGCAACGGAAAGTGCCCTTCAATACGATGGATGATGTTCGAAACCGAATCTTGTGAGGTTGTTCCGGATACGCGATTGACGGTGGCAGGTGATGACGGAATGTCGCCTTGTCCGGGACGGACTGGGCTGCGTCGAGTCGCCTCCGGCATGAGGGAGACGGCCTGACCGGCTTCGGCAATCTGTACCGGATGATCGGGCAATGCCAGTCGCTGTGCGACGGTCAGAAGCAGCCGAAGCCGTTCCGGACGACGCCAGGCGTCGTGTCGGTTGAAGAGGGTCAGCAGCGTTTCGGCATTCTGGCGATCGGGAGACAGGAACCACCGGCGAGCTGCCTGCGGAACGGGGCCTGGTATTTCGCTTACTAATCGTGCGGCTGCGTCCATGCATTCGTTGGAGGCGCGCAGGGCCTTGGCCTGTTCGGTGACGGATTTCGTCGCTTTGGTTTTATCTATGTTCCCGGAGATGGTGGGCGAGGCTGGTTGAGGAATGTTTTCCTGGGGTCCGAGTCCGATACGGGGCTCTGCCGGAATGGTCATGCCCGCCATCAGGATGGCAAAGCGCACGGGGAGCGGATCGTGGGCCGCAGCGCTGGCGTCCAGGGCCTTCAGCCATTCAGGTTGGGTGTCCGGTGCGGGAAGGAGGGGCAGGAGAATGCGCAGCGCATGGGCCTGATCCAGGACCTGCAGCATGCGCGAAGGCCGCTGGCTCATCAGTCCCCGGGAGAGTTCCTGCCAGACGCGCTCGGCCACCAGGGCATGGACTTCGCCAGCAGCCGTCATCTCGCGCATCAGCGCCAGGGTTTCGGGGGCGATGGTGAAATCGGGAAAGCGCGCAGCGAAGCGGGCCAAGCGCAGGATGCGCACGGGGTCTTCGCGGAAGGCGGGGCTGACGTGGCGGAAGATCCCGGGCCTGGATGTCGGCCTGGCCGTGGAAGGGGTCGACGAGGCTGCCGTCGGCGGCACGGGCGATGGCGTTGATGGTGAGGTCGCGGCGCAGCAGGTCGTCTTCCAGCGTGACATCCGGCGAGAAATGCACGGCAAAGCCCTTGTAGCCGGGTGCGGTCTTGCGCTCGGTGCGGGCCAGTGCGTATTCCTCGTGGCTCTGGGGGGTGCAGGAAGACGGGAAGTCCTTGCCGACGGCCTGAAAGCCCTGGGCCAGCATCTGTTCCGGCGTGGCGCCCACCACCACGCAGTCGCGGTCGCCGGCGGGCAGCCCCAGCAGTTCGTCACGGACGGACCCGCCGACGCGGTAGATCTGGAACTGGGGGCACGGGCATCGGGGGCGGTCATGACGTTTCCTGCTGGGGAGGGAGGGGCCGGGTTTTCCGGGTGTCTCGACCATGCCTCGATGGCCGTAGCCGAGATTATGGCAACTGTGCCACCCCACCGGCTGTGGCGTGATGGTGGCCAGCCAGGATTTGAGCGACTGTGGCTGGCCGGAGAAGAGGGTGGCGTAGTCCACGGTGTTGGAGAGCACGGCCTTCACGTAGTGGCGGGTTTCGGTGAAGGGATGAGCTCGGTGAAGATGGCGCCTTCAAGGGGGCGTGACAGGCTGGCGCGCCAGGTGTGGGCACGGCGGGGGCCGGCGTTGTAGCCGGCGGTGGCCAGGACGGGCGAGCCGCTCAGGTCGTCCAGGGCACGCTTGAGGGTAGTAGCTGCCGAAGGTGAGGTTGGTGGTGAGTTCGTCGATCTGGCCAGCCTGGTAGGTGGTGTGGCCCATCTGGCGGGCCACCCATCGGGCGGTGTCGGGCATGATCTGCATCAGGCCGGAGGCGCCGACGTGGGAGCGGGCCTGCATGACGAAGCGGGATTCCTGCCGGATGAGGCCATAGACCCAGGCAGGGGTCGATGGCCTGCTGGCTGGTGATGGTCAGCAGCTGTTCGGCGAAGGGCGTGGGGAAGCGCAGGCTGTAGTCGGCCTGGCCGGTGAGGATGCGTTCGTCGGTGTTGATGGCGCGGTCGAGCAGGCCGTGGCGTGCAGCCCAGGTGGCGGCGGCGCGCAGCTCCCTGTTCATTGCGGCCGCGCATCTGGAAGTTCCATTCGCGGTTGCCTTCGCCACGCAGGCCCAGGGCGTAGAAGGCCATGGCCTGACGGATGCCGTCGTTGTCATCCATGGCCTTGACGAGGCTGTCCGGGGCTGCCTTGGGGGTGGGCAGGGGCGGCCGGGGGCAGGGCCAGTTCTTCGCGGGCCAGTTTGCCGTAGTAGTCGTGCCGTGTGGCCAGGCCCTGGAAGATGTGGCGCGCCTGCTTGTGATGGCCCAGGGCGTCCTGGGCGCGGCCGTGCCAGTAGGTCCAGGTGGGGCTTTGGCGCAGGGCGGGATCCATGGCGCGGAGGATGCGCTCCAGTCCGGTCCAGTCCTGTTCGGCCAGGGCGGCGCGGGCCAGCCAGACGCGGGTGTGGTCGCTGATGGCGGCATTCCGGGCGTGTTCGCGCAGGCAGGGGGCCTGGGGGTCGAGGCGGAACATGCCGGCGGCAGCAATCTGCGACCAGACGAAGGCGCGGTCGGCGGTGCCCAGTTTCAGGGTACGGCCGTCGGGGGTCTTGCCGGCGTCCATGAGGGCAGCGGCGCGGGCCGGGTCCTGCCGGGCCAGGCGCACGAGGGCGATGCGGGCCAGCACCGGGGTGAGCGGGGTGCGGGCGGCCGCCTTGCTGGCGGCTGCTGCGGTGGCGGCCGCGGCGCCTGCCTTGCGGTGGGCGCCGGATTTCTGTGTGGCGCCCTGGGTGGTCTTGTGCTTTTGCCGGTGGTTGCCTTGTGTGTGCGGGAGATGGTGCCCTTGCTGTTGGGGATGGCCAGGGATGCCTTTTGTCCGGCTGGCGGCCTTGGCGGCGTTGGTGCTCTTGTGGGCGGTGCTGCTCGGGGTCGGGCCTCACGCTGTGCGACGGTCAGCACGGTGGCGTGCTGGCGGCCGTCGGCAGGGGATGAGGGTGGGCAGACGTCTGGCTGCGATGGCTGGGCCGTCCGGACGCCGGGCTGCGTGACGGCTGCGCTGCTGCAGGGGGGCCTTGGCCGTGGGCACCAGGAGGGCGGTGGCGTTCAGCAGCTGGGCGGGCTTGTTCAGGGCCAGATCCAGGGCCTTGGCGTCGGGGTGGCTGCGGCAGCAGGGCGACGGCCTGGCGGATCTCGGCGGGGTTGTTGATTTCGAGGGCCAGGTTCAGGCGCTGCTGGCGCTGGGCCGGGGTGAGCCATTCGTGCTCGGCCAGGGTCTGCAGCAGGGCAGTGCAGCTGCTGTTGAGGGCCTGGGGCTGCAGCAGCAGGCTGGTGGCGTGCCGCAGGGTGGCAGCGCCCGGATGTCTGCCTTCTTCGACGCGGGACAGGGCCGAGAGGCTGGCCAGGCATTCAGGGGGCGCTCGTCCTTCAGGGTCCAGGCCGGGTAGAGGGCGTCGATGGTGGCCCAGTCCTGGCGGCGGCCGGCGGCCAGCATCCAGTCGCGGCGCAGCAGGTCGGCCGTGAGGGTGAGGGGGAACTGCTTCAGGTAGGCGCGGGCGTCGGCGCTGACGGCCAGGTACTCGGCATCGGTGGGGTCGCTGGCGGCCAGACGGATGCGAAGGCGCCAGTAGTCGAGGTAGCTGGACAGGGGCATGGCCGCGTGGGAACGAGGGCTGCCGCGGTGTCGAAGGCGGCCAGGTTGTTGGCCTGCATGGCCTTGCGGGCGTCCAGGATGGCCAGGTCCACGGGGTCGGTGACGACGGGCGGGAACGTAGATGATGGCGGGCGAGAGCCGCGCCAGGATGCTGGAGACGCCGGGCTGCAGGGGCGCTGGCGCCCAGCGTGCCGGCACCATCGTCGGATGGGGCGGGGACGCTGGTGGCCGAGGTCAGCGGGGTGAGGTCCGGGGCAGCTTCGAAACCGAGGCCGGGGCGGTGCCGGGCTGTGTGTCAGGGCAGGGCGGTGCGTGCGTGCAGCGTGCAGAGGGCCGCCAGCAGGGACAGAGGCCAGGGTCTTGCGGGCCAGGGGCTGGCCGCACCGCGTTTAGAATGTTCATGTGGACAAATCTTCCGAATCCAGCATAGCACGCAAGGCGCTGCGGCAGCAGTTGCTGACCTTGCGCTCGGACATGGCGCAGGCTGGGCGCGTGCATCTCGACACCTTACTGTGCCAGCAATTGCTGGGGGCCGATCTGTTGCAAAGTGCGGACAATATCGGCGTTTATCTGCCGATCCGGAGCGAACCGGATCTTTCGGCCTGCTATGCGCAGTGGCGGGCGCAGGGGCGGCGGCTGGCGCTGCCGGTGGTGACGGGCAGGAACGAGCCGCTGACGTTCCGGGTGTGGGAGGCCGGGGCGCCGTTGCGCACGGCCGCCTTCGGGGTGCAGGTGCCCGAGACGGACGAGACAGTGGTGCCCGATGTGCTGGTGATTCCGTGCGTGGGCTTCCGGGTGCTGGATGGCCGCCCCTACCGGCTGGGGTATGGGGGCGGCTTCTATGACCGCACGCTGGCGCTGCCGGCGTTTCGCAGGACCGGCAGCGTGGGGGTGGCCTACGATCAGGCCGAGACCAGCTCGTGGGCGCCGGATGCCTGGGACATGCCGCTGTCGATGCTGCTGACGCCGTCGCGCTGCATCGTGGCCATGGCCTCGCCCTGATTGAAGCGCTGGATCCAGGGATCAGTTCCTCGGCGGGCAGGGCGCGGGCGTACAGGAAGCCCTGCACGCGGTCGCAGCCGAATTCGCGCAGCATGTGCACGGCGGCCGGGTCGTCGACGCCTTCGGCCAGGGCACGCAGGTCGAAGGCATGGGCCAGGTCGATCAGTGCCTTGACGATCTGCTGGTCGCCGCGGTCGTTGACCAGGTTCTGGATGAACACGCGGTCGAGCTTCAGTTCATGCACGGGGAACTGGCGCAGGTAGGCGAACGACGAGTAGCCGGTACCGAAGTCGTCGATGGACAGTTCGCAGCCGATGTTGCGCAGGGCGTGCATGCACTCGATGGTGGCGCGTTCGTTGCGCACGATCGAGTCTTCGGTCAGTTCGAACAGCAGCCGGGTGGGCGACAGGCTCCAGGTCCTCGCAGGCCTGGGCGACCTGGGCGGCAAAGCCGGGGTCGTTGGCGGTCTTGGCCGAGAGGTTGATGCCGATGCTGAGGTCGATGCCCTGGGCCTGCCACATCATCTGCTGGCGCAGCACGGTGTTGATGACGAACTGGGTGAGCTGGCCGATCATGCCGCGGTCGTCGCAGATGGAGGCGATCATGGCGGGGCTGACCTGCAGCGGGTGGTTGCGCGGCCAGCGGATCAGCGCCTCGGCGGTGGACACTGGTTGGTGGCCAGGTCGATCTGCGGCTGGAAATGCACTTCAGGTCGTTGCTGAAGAGGTGACGGCGCAGGGCGGTCTCGATCTCGGCCATGCGCGCGGCGTTGTCATCGGCACCGATGCATTGCACCAGCAGCCGTTCCTCGCGCTCGGCAGCCAGCTGGCGCGCATCCCAGGCACCCTGCAGCAGGCCGCCGATGCTGACGGTGCTGCTGCGGCTCCAGGCGCCACCGATGATGGGCTGCAGCTGGGCGGTGAGGGTCTGCGAGTTCTGCAGCGGGATGTGGATGGGCACGTACAGTGCTTCGCGGAAGGCCGTGGCCACGGTGGTGGCGACGGCTTCGTTGGGCACGTTGGCAATGAGGATCCAGATCTCGTCGAAGGCGGCGGTGGCCACGCGGTCTTCGGCGCGCAGGCGCTTGCCGATGCGCTTGATGATCTCGCCCAGCACCAGGTTGGCGTGCGGGTCGCGCGCCAGGGCCTGCAGCTGGTCCGAACGGTTCAGGCCGATGGTGAGCAGGAGGGGCTGGCCCGGTGCCTTGCGGCTGAGCAGTTGTTGCCCGTGGGCCAGCAGTTCATTGGGCGTCAGGCGCTGATTGAGCGGTGCTTCCATGCTGGGTCTGGACCTCATCGAGGTAATAATCCTGCAGCTTGAATCCGTGGGTGCCGGCAGGCAGCCCTCGCACGATTCGCAGGGATTTTTTCTGTCGTCCACGGCTGTCCTTCGATTCCTGGTAGAGGTCGCGCTCGATGGGCACTTCAAGCGGCGTCTTGTCGGGCTCCGACAGAACCAGCACACGCGGTTCCAGACGGCGCACGCGGTTGTGGGCAATGACGACGGCCACTTCGCCACTGGACAGTTCCACCAGGCTGCCGACCGGGAAGACGCCGATGGCCTGCACGAACTGCTCGACGAGGCGGCTCTGGGCGGAACGAGGTGCCGCTCCATTCGTACAGGTTCATCAGGGCATCCTGCGGGGCGGAGGCCTTGGCGTAGGGGCGGGGGTGATCAGCGCGGCAAAGGAATCGGCGATGGCCGCCATCTTGCCGTAGATGCTGATCTTGTCGCCCTTGAGCTGATTGGGGTAGCCCGAGCCGTCGATGCGTTCGTGGTGCTGGCTGATGCCCCTGCAGCACCTGCAGGCGGCAGGGCGGGGCCGCTGTTGAGGATGTGCAGCGACAGGTTGACGTGTTCCTTGACCAGCCCGAATTCGGCCGCCGACAGCAGGCCGGGTTTTTCCAGCAGGGCGCGCGGGATCTTGGTCTTGCCCACGTCGGCCAGCATGCCGATCTGGCCCAGGTAGCTGAGTTCCTGACGCGGAAAGCCCAGGTGCCGGCCGAGCGCCACGAGGTACAGGGCCACGCGCACGCCGTGGTGATAGACCTGGATGTCCTCTTCGCGCAGTCGCGCGATCCACATCATGGCGTCGGGGTTGTCCAGCACGCTGTCGACCATGCTGTCGACGGCGCCAGCCACGGCGTCCATGTCCAGGGTGTTGCCGTGACGGATGTCCTCGATCAGTGCGTTGAGGGCCGTCTCGCCGGACTTGAAGGCGTGCCGGGCGCGCGGCAGTTCCGCCTCCATGGGCCGACGCACTTCATAGCGGGTCAGCTTGATGCCGGAGGACTTCAGCTCGGGAATCTGCTGGATGGTGCGCCTGTGCTGTTCCAGCTCGCGGCTCTGGGCCAGGTGATCGGTGATCCAGAACAGCATTCGTTCCAGCATTCCCTGGTCGTTGTCCTTGGGGGAGTTGGCGGTCTGCTTGACCATCTGCCGGAAGCGCTGGCGCGTCTCGCGCGAGACGCTGGCGTCGGTGCGCGGCTTGTAGCGCCGGGGCGGCCGGGGCGCGGCAGCGCCCAGGATGCGGGTCCTGGGTTCCTCGTATTCCAGCGGCTTTTTCGCGGCCGAGGCCGATCTCGAGCGCCGCATCGGAGGCTCGAGGGGAGCCAGGGGCGGCCGGTGCCGGCACGCTATTGGGCGCACTGTGGGCGTGGATGATGGTTGCGGGCGATGTCGGGGGCTCATGCACGATGGCGTTGGGCATGGGCCGGGTCTCGGCGGACAGGCGCCCGAAATTGGCGTCGGCCACGCGGATGTCCATGGCCACGCTGGGCGAGGACAGTTCGAGGTCGACGTAGACGTAGTTGCAGTACCGCGCCAGGGTGTCCAGCTCCACCTGGTCGTCGATCAGGAACCCCTGCAGCAGGAAGGGCGTGTCGAGCCACGGCCGATCCAGCTCCACGACGAACATGTTCAGTCGCAGATCCTGGACGGCGATCCGGTAACGGCGATTGGCCGTCATCGGCGGGGTGGCCGGTATCGTCTGGTCGACTACGGTGGACAAGGGAATGCCCAGGTTGACGGTCCTTCACGGGGAAGTGGCCTGCAACACGGATCCGAAAGGGAGGATCCGGGAGGAGCATCTTAGCGAGCCGGGACAGGATGGCGCGCGCTCAGGTCCGCGTCGGCCGGCAGGGGCTGACGGGCGGCATGCCGGGTGCGGGGTGTGACGGATGCCTGATCCGTACGGTACGTGCATGGGCATGGAGGGAGTCTATGTGGAGCCGGGGTGTCTCGCAGCCAGGGGGCGGTGCGATGGACGAGGGCGGTGGCCGGGAAAGTGGCCGGTGGGAACTCGGGGGAACTTGCCGGGGAATTGGCTTGGGGAGACGGTCGGGGAAGACCGCAGGAAGAGGTAGGGGGGCGGGGAGGGGTGAGGCAGCAGGGCACCGGCACGGAGCCGGTGCCCGGGGAAGTCAGCGCTTGAGCGCCTGCCAGATGGCGGCGCAGGGGCCGGCCTGGTTCATGGTGTAGAAGTGGATGCCGGGGGCACCGCCGGCCAGCAGCCGGTCGCACAGGTCCACGACCACGTCATGGCCGAAGGCGCGCAGCGAGTCCATGTCGTCGTGGAAGGCGGCCAGGCGCAGGCGGATCCAACGCGGGATCTCGGCACCGCAGTTGTCCGAGAAGCGCGACAGCTGGGTGTAGTTGAGGATGGGCATGATGCCGGGCACGATGGGGATGGTGACACCGGCGGCACGCGCCCGCTCGACGAAGTTGAAGTAGGCGTCGGCGTTGTAGAAGTACTGGGTGATGGCCGAGTCTGCACCGGCCGCCACTTTCTCGGCGAAGTGCGCCAGGTCGGTGTCGGGCGAGGTGGCCTGGGGGTGCATCTCGGGGTAGGCCGCCACTTCGATGGTGAACCAGTCGCCGCTGTGCTCGCGCACGAAACGCACCAGATCGGAGGCGTGCTGGAAGTCGCCCAGGGACATGGTGCCGGAGGGCAGGTCGCCACGCAGGGCCACCAGGCGCTTGACGCCCTGGGCGCGGTAGCCGTCCAGCAGTTCACGGATGCTGTCGCGGGTGGCGCCCACGCAGGTCAGGTGCGGGGCCACTTCCGAGCCGGCGGCGGTCAGGTTGGTGACGGCCTCGGCGGTGCGGGCCTGAGTGCTGCCGCCAGCGCCGAAGGTGACGCTGAAGTATTCGGGCTGCAGGGCCTGCAGGGCGCGGTGGGTTTCGAGCAGCTTCGGGCGCCGGCATCGGTGGCGGGCGGGAAGAACTCGAAGCTGAGCGAGGGGCTTGTCGGGTCATGGTGTGAGGAGAAGACGGGGTTCAGGGCCGGCGGGTGGCGATCAGAAAGTACTCCTGGTTGCCGTCGCCGCCAACGAGGGCGCAGCGTTGCCAGTCGTTGACCTGCCAGCCGGCGTCTTCTGCACGCTGGATGACGTCACGGTGCAGGCCGTCCAGGTCGGCGTCGGCACGGACGATGCCCTGGCGGTTTGCGGGCCTGGGGCCCAGTTCGAACTGGGGCTTGATGAGGCAGGTCAGTCGGGCGCCCGGTGCGGCCAGCGTGGCCAGCTTGTCCAGCAGGTGGCTGGCGGCAATGAAGGAGAGGTCGACGACGATGAGTGCGAAGCCCTGGGCGGGGGCGCTGCCGTCGGGCAGCCGCAGGTCGGCCAGCTGTACGTCGCGGATGTGGGTGTGCTCCAGGCAAAGCACCCGGGGATCGGCGGCCAGGACGGGATCGAGCTGACCATGGCCGACCTCGATGCCCAGTACCTGCCGTGCGCCGCGCGCCAGCAGGCAGTGGGTGAAGCCGCCAGTGGACATGCCGACATCCAGGGCATCGAGGCCGGTGCAGTCGATGCCGGCGGCCTGCAGGGCGGCATCCAGCTTTGTTGCCGCCCGCGAGACGAAACGGGTCGTTTCGGACTCCAGGACGCGCAGGGGCTGGTCGGGGAAGATGGGCTGGGCGGCGCGTGTCACGGGGACTTCGCCACCCGGGCCGTCGGTGAGGACGGCGCCCGCCTCGATCAGCCGTCGTGCCAGCGTGCGGGACCTGACAAGGCCCCGCTCGACCAGCGCGACATCCGCGCGTGTGGACATCAGTAGCGGTAGGTGTCGGGCTTGTAGGGGCCTTCGACCGGCACGCCGATGTAGGCGGCCTGTTCCGGCGTGAGCTTGCTCAGCTGGGCGTTGAGGCGGTCGAGCTGCAGGCGGGCGACCTTCTCGTCCAGGTGCTTGGGCAGCACATAGACCTTGCCGGGCTGGTAGTAGTCGGGCCGGGTGAAGAGTTCGATCTGCGCCAGCGTCTGGTTGGCGAAGGAGGAGCTCATCACGTAGGACGGGTGGCCGGTGGCGCAACCCAGGTTGACCAGGCGACCCTGGGCCAGCAGGATGATGCGCTTGCCGTCCGGGAAGATGATGTGGTCGACCTGGGGCTTGATGTTTTCCCAGGTGTACTTGGACAGCGAGGCGACATCGATCTCGTTGTCGAAGTGGCCGATGTTGCAGACGATGGCCTCGTCCTTCATGGCCACCATGTGCTCGTGGCGGATGACATCCTTGTTGCCGGTGGTGGTGACGAAGATGTCGGCCTTGTCGGCGGCGTATTCCATGGTGACGACGCGATAGCCTTCCATGGCGGCCTGCAGGGCGCAGATCGGGTCGATCTCGGTGACCCAGACCTGGGCGGACAGGGCACGCAGGGCCTGGGCCGAGCCCTTGCCCACGTCACCGTAGCCGGCCACCACGGCGATCTTGCCGGCCACCATCACGTCGGTGGCACGCTTGATGCCGTCGACCAGCGATTCACGGCAGCCGTACAGGTTGTCGAACTTGGACTTGGTGACCGAGTCGTTGACGTTGATGGCGCGCAGTTTCAGCTCGCCGCGCTCGGACATCTGCTGCAGGCGATGCACGCCGGTGGTGGTCTCTTCGGTCACGCCGATGATGGCGTCCAGGTTGCGCTGGTAGAACGTGGGATCGGTCTTCAGGCGCTCCTTGATGGTGGCGAAGAGGATCTTCTCTTCTTCGCTGCCGGGGTTGGCCAGCACCGACGGATCCTTGGCGGCGCGGGCACCCAGGTGCAGCAGCAGCGTGGCGTCGCCGCCGTCGTCCAGGATCATGTTGGAGGGCTTGCCGTCGGCCCACTCGAAGATGGCGTGGGTGTAGCGCCAGTAGTCTTCCAGCGATTCACCCTTCACGGCGAAGGTGGGGATGCCGGCGGCCACCATGGCCGCAGCGGCGTGGTCCTGCGTGGAGAAGATGTTGCACGAGGCCCAGCGCAGTTCGGCGCCCAGGGCCACGAGGGTTTCCATCAGCACGGCGGTCTGGATGGTCATGTGCAGCGAACCGGTGATGCGTGCGCCCGCGAGCGGCTGGGCGGCAGCGTATTCGCGGCGGATGGCCATCAGGCCGGGCATCTCGGTCTCGGCGATCTTGATTTCCTGCGGCCCCAGTCGGCCAGGGAGAGATCGGCGATGCTGTAGTCTTTGGCAGCAGGTGCGTTCATGTGGGCTCCGGTATAGGGATGGCACCCGTGGCGGAATGGCTGGGGTGCCGCTGCAGGCAAAAAAAAGACGCCTGCAGCCGTGGGATGGGATGCAAGCGTCGTTTCGTTCTGATCAGGTCGAGCCTGGCCAGGAGGGAATTCCTGGTCGCAACGCTTCTCGACATGACGGGATGGCGGGCATTATAGGCTGCCATCCGCAATTTGGGGACGGCCGCCCCGATCTGTTGCACGGTGATGCCATGTGGCGACTGCGCAACGGCAGGTCGGGGCGGCCGGATGGCCGATCAGAGACCGGCGTCGGCACGCAGGGCGGCCGCCTTGTCGGTGGCTTCCCAGGTGAACTCGGGCTCCTCGCGGCCGAAGTGGCCATAGGCGGCCGTCTTGCCGTAGATGGGGCGCAGCAGGTCCAGCATCTGGACGATGCCCTTCGGACGCAGGTCGAAGTGCTTGCGCACCAGGGCGGTGAGCTTCTCGTCGGAGACCTTGCCGGTACCGTGGGTATCGACCAGGATGGACGTGGGCTTGGCCACACCGATGGCGTAGCTGATCTGCACCGTGCAGCGCTTGGCCAGGCCGGCAGCCACGATGTTCTTGGCCACGTAGCGGGCGGCGTAGGCGGCCGAGCGGTCGACCTTGGACGGGTCCTTGCCGGAGAAGGCGCCACCGCCGTGCGGTGCGGCACCGCCGTAGGTGTCGACGATGATCTTGCGACCGGTCAGGCCGCAGTCACCCTGCGGGCCACCGATGACGAAGCGGCCGGTGGGGTTGATCAGGTACTTGATGTCACCCTTGACCAGGTCGGCCGGCAGCACCGGCTTGACGATTTCCTCGATGACCGCCTCTTTCAGGTCCTTCTGGGCGATGTCGGGGTGGTGCTGGGTGGACAGCACGATGGTGTCGATGGAGTGCGGGCGGCCGTCGACGTAGCGCAGCGTGACCTGCGACTTGGCGTCGGGACGCAGCCAGGGCAGGCGGCCGTCACGGCGCAGGCTGGCCTGGCGCTCGACGATGCGGTGCGCGTAGTAGATGGCAGCCGGCATCGGCACCGGGGTCTCGTCGCAGGCGTAGCCGAACATCAGGCCCTGGTCGCCAGCGCCCTGGTCGAGGTTGTCGTCCTCGGCACGGTCGACGCCCTGGGCGATGTCGGGGCTCTGCTTGTCGTAGGCAACCTGGACCGAGCAGCCCTTGTAGTCGATGCCGTATTCGGTGTTGTCGTAGCCGATGCGCGCGATGGTGTCACGGGCCACGCCGATGTAGTCGATGTTGGCCTTGGAGGTGATTTCACCGGCCAGCAGCACCAGACCGGTGGTGCACAGGGTTTCGGCAGCCACGCGCGACTTGGGGGTCCTGGGCCAGCAGGGCGTCCAGGATGGCGTCGGAGATCTGGTCGGCGACCTTGTCGGGGTGACCTTCGGAGACGGACTCGGAGGTGAAGAGGTATTCGCTCATGATGGGGGCTTTCCCGCAAGAATTTGGATTGGGCCTTGGGTCCGGAATGGCCGGCAGGTGTTGCAACCTGTCGTTTTTCCGGCGTTGCCAGCTTCCTGGGAAGCCGCGACGCTTTAGCGGAACGCAGTAATTTGCTTCAATACGGTCTAGGGCATCCGCCCGGACCGTCGGCCACCCCGCAAGTTGTCCCAATTAACTCGGTGGCCGCGGGTGCAGATATAGCGACGGTGCCCTTGCCACGCCATGGAAATCGATCACACCTGCCGCATTTCTGCCGCTCTGGTCCGGACGGTGAAGGGTCTGGGGCGTCTCCCTTTGCCGCTGTTGCATGCCGTGGGAGGTTGCCTGGGGCGGCTGGCCTATGTTTGTAGCGCCGGCCTGCGTCGCAAGACTCGCAATAACCTGAAGACGGCAGGGTTATACAGCCGCCGGCTGGCCTGGGGCAGTGCTGCGGCAGCCGGCAAGGCTGCCATCGAGAGCGCCTATGTGTGGTTCCGACCCGACGCCGACCTGCTGGCGCGCCGTGGTCATGAGGCCATGACCCGTCTGGCCCAGGAGACCCTGGCGCGCCAGGCCGCAGGCGACAACCGCGGTCTGATCATCCTGACGCCGCACATCGGCTGTTTCGAGATGGGGGCGCGGGCCTATGGCCTGACGGCGCCCATTACCGTGCTGTACAAGGCGCCGCGCCATCCGGCCATGCACCGGCTGCTGCGGGTGGGACGGTCTCAGACCGGGGTGACGCCGGTGCCGGCGGACACGTCGGGCGTGCGGGCGCTGCTGCGGGCCCTGAAGCGCGGGGAGGCGGTGGGCATCCTGCCCGATCAGGTGCCTTCGGCCGGTGACGGCCTCTGGGCCGATTTCTTTGGCCGGCCGGCCTTCACCATGACGCTGCCGCTTCGGCTGGCGCAAAAGACCGGGGCCCGTGTATGCTTGATGGCAGTGTGGCGTCAGGCCGACGGTCAGGGCTGGGAAGTGGAGGTCGAGGACCTGGAAGGCCTGCCGGATCCGGCCACGCTCAATGCCCGCATCGAGGCACTGGTGCGGCGGCGTCCCGAGCAGTACGTCTGGAACTACAACCGTTACAAGGTGCCGGCCGGCATGACGCCGCCGGCCCGAAACCCCGAGGTGAACATGGCCATGGGCTGCATCCCGCCCGTTCATCCCGAATCTGGAGGATAGCAACCGGTGAACGTGTCGCGCATTCTGCTGGCAGTATTCCGCATGCTGGCAGCGCTGCCGTATTCCTGGCTGCGTCGTCTGGGCAATCTGGCGGGGGTGGTGCTGTACCACGGGGTACGGCGGCGCACCCACATTGCCCGGGTGAACCTGCGACTGTGTTTTCCGCAGATGCCCGAGCACGAGCGCGAGGCGCTCATCCTGGCGCACTGCAAGTTCTTTGCGCGCAGCTTTCTGGACCGTTTCATGCTGTGGTACCGGCCGGAAGCGTACCTGCGCAAGCTGGTGCAGCTGGAGAATGTCCATCTGATCGATGAGCTGGAGGGCAAGCCGCTCATCCTGCTGGCGCCCCATTTCCTGGGGATGGATGCGGGCGGCACGCGCCTGTCCATGGACCGCACCATGTTCACCATGTTCGCCAACCAGAAGAACAAGGTGTTCAACGAGGAAATGCGCAGGGCCGAGCCCGCTTCAGCGGGGCGATGGTGCTGTCCCGTCAGGACGGGCTGCGCGGCGCGATCCGCAAGATCCGCGAAGGGGTGCCTTTCTATTTCCTGCCCGACATGGACCTGGGGGCGCGCGATTCGGTCTTCGTGCCGTTCTTTGGCGTGCCGGCGGCGACGGTGACCTCGGTGGCGCGGCTGGCGCAGATGACCGGTGCCCGCGTGCTGCCCTGCGTGACGCTGATGACCGACACCGGCTACCGCACGACCTTCTATCCTGCCTGGGAGAATTTCCCGGGGATGATCTGGAAGCCGCCACGCGACGGATGAACGAGTTCATCGAGGCGCGGGTGCTGGAAGCGCCGGCGCAGTACCTCTGGACGCACAAGCGCTTCAAGACCCGGCCGCCGGGCGAGCCGGATCCGTACCGGGTGGATGGTCAGCCCATGCCCGATACCGAGATCGAGGAGGTGCCGCTGGAGGACAATGGCCCGGCCACCGAGGGGAGATCGGCATGAAGCTGCGACTCACCAAGATGCACGGTGCCGGCAACGATTTCGTGGTGATCGATGCCACCCGCGGCATGCCGCCGGTGTCGCTGGCGCAGTGGCGCTGGCTGGCCGATCGCCATGTGGGGTGGGGGCCGACCAGATCCTGATCGTCGAGCGTCCGACGGCAGAACAGGTGGCTGCAGCCGGGCCCGAGGGACTGGATTTCGTCTACCGGATCATCAATGCCGACGGCATCGAGGTGGAGCAATGCGGCAACGGCGCGCGCTGCTTCGTGCGCTTCGTGCACGAGCAGGGGCTGACCGACCGGGACCGGATCCGCGTGCTGACGCGTGGCGGCATCATCTCGCCCCGGCTGATGCCGGACGGTGGGGTGGAAGTGAACATGGGCGAGCCCTCGTTCGATCCGGGCAGGCTGCCGTTCTCCACGCGGGTCTGGTGCCCCGGCAGCAGGGGGCAGGCCATGCTGTGGCCGCTGGCGCTGGAGGCGTCGCCCGGCGAGGTCTTCACGCGCGAGGTGGCGCTGGTGTCCATGGGCAACCCGCACGCGGTGCAGGGTGGTCGAGGACGTGAAGCAGGCGCCCGTGCAGACCGAGGGGCGCCTGATCGAACTGCATCCGCGCTTTCCGGCGCGCGTGAACGCCGGTTTCATGCAGGTGCTGTCGCGCGGCGAGATTGCGCTGCGGGTGTTCGAGCGCGGTGCGGGCGAGACGCTGGCCTGCGGGACCGGAGCCTGTGCGGCCGCCGTGGCGGGCATGCAACAGGGGCTGCTGGATCATGAGGTCCGGGTCCGGGCGCTGGGTGGAACGCTTACCATCCGTTGGGAAGGGCCGGGCTCCCCGGTCTTTCTGGCAGGTCCGGCCGTGACGGTGTTCTCCACCGAGGTCGAGCTGCCCGATGACCCGCCCAGGGGCGGACGGGGCGGCCTTGCGCTGACGCGGGGTGCCCCAGGCTGGCACGGCCCCGTTCGGATGGGCCGTGTGGCGCCGATGTCTTTGCAGGATTCACGATGAGTTTCACGTCATTGCCGGGGGGCTCTCCCGAGGACCGATGAGCGTCGGCGCGTCGATGCGCTGAAGTGCCGACGAGGTGGCTGCCTGGTTGCAGCGCAATCCCGAGTTCTTCGAGTCGCACCGCGACATGCTGAGCCAGCTGAAGCTGCGCCATCCGCATGGCGGGCGTGCCATTTCGCTGATCGAGCGCCAGGTGACGGTGCTGCGCGACACCAATCGCATGCTGGAAAAGCGCCTGGCCGACTTCCTGCGCATCGGCCGCGAGAACGATGCGCTGTCGATGAAGATGCAGGGGCTGGCGCATGCGCTGCTGGGCGAGCGCGACCCGGCGCGGCTGCCGGGACTGCTGTGCGCGGGCCTGCGGCGCGGTTTTGACGTGCCCTTCGTGGTGGGTGCGGCTGTGGGCGGGGTGAATCTGCCCGAAGCTTCGCAGGGGCCGGTGTCGGCCAGCCTGCAGCAGTGGGCCGATCGGCTGGAGCAGCCCTATTGCGGTCCGGCCACGCAGGACGAGATCCTGGGCTGGTTCCCGGAGCGTGGTCAGGAAGTGGCCTCGATGGCCGCCATGGCACTGCGCGCGGGCAACGAGATCCGCAGCTTCGGACTGCTGGTCATTGGCAGCCATCGACTCCCAACCGCTTCCAGGCGGGCATGGGCACCGTGGTGCTGGAGCAGCTGGCCGACATGGCGGGTGCTTCGCTGTCGCGGGCGCTGCCGCCGAAGGAATCGGCCTGAACATCCGCGCCGACATCGACGCCTGGCTGCGGCGGCTGGAGACCGAGCGCGGCTACTCGGCGCATACGCTGGATGCCTATCGGCGCGATCTGGCGACCCTCGTGGTGGGCATGGGGGAGCGCACCGACTGGGCAGCCGTGAAGGAGGCCGACATCCGGCGCTGGGTGGCGGCCGCGGCGCGTGACGGGCTCTCGCCGGCCTCGCTGGCCCGGCGGCTGTCGGCATGGCGTGGCTTCTTCGATGCGCTGGCTGAGGATGGGCGGATCCTGGCCAACCCCGTGCAGGGAGTGCGGCCGCAAGCGGCCCCGCCGCCTGCCCAAGGCGCTGCCGGTGGACCAGGCCGTGCAGCTGGTCGATGGTCCGGTGGAGGCCGAGCAGGCTTTCACCGCCAGCCGCGATCGGGCCATGGCCGAACTCTTCTATTCCAGCGGGTTGCGTCTGTCGGAACTGACGGCGCTGGACCACCGTTGGTTGCAGGCATCAGCGGGACGGAGCCCGTTCGTCGGCCTGGCTGGACCGTCCGGCGGCCGAGGTGCAGGTGCTGGGCAAGGGCGGCAAGCGTCGCACGGTGCCGGTCGGCCGTGCCGCGCTGGCCGCGCTGGATGCCTGGCTGGAGATTCGTGGCGAGTGGCTGGCGGCGCATCCGGCAGCCGATACGGCGCCGCTTTTCCTGTCGCTGCAGGGACGGCGGCTGAGCAACCGCTCGGTACAGCTGCGGATGGATGCGCTGGCCCAGCGACGGGGCCTGCCACAGCATGTCCATCCGCACGTGCTGCGACATTCGTTTGCCAGCCACATGCTGCAGTCCTCGGGCGACCTGCGGGCCGTGCAGGAGCTGCTGGGCCATGCCAGCATCGGCACCACACAGGTGTACACGGCCCTGGATTTCCAGCACCTGGCGGCCGTCTATGACGCCGCGCATCCGCGTGCGCGGCGGCAGGGGTGCGGTGCCCGACGGGACCAAGGCCGGTGCTGGCGGGCGGGTAGCCGGTGAGGCCGGTACAGCAGAGAGCGCGGGGGACGGTGACAGCGCCGGAGAGGGCACGGGAGACGGTGGCCTGGCCGGAAGGCCGGATGCACCGCACAGGGCGCCTTGAAAAAGCCCTGAGCCGCCCCCCACAAGAGGCGGCATGCCCGACACGCAGGGTCCGGGCTGAAATACACGCAGGTGTTGCCGGTTTTGCACGGCAGCATGGCCCGTCCGTGAGCAGTTTGCCAAAGCTGTTGCCGATCGCCCCTGTCGTGTCGAATATGAAAAATAAAGTTACTTATCAGGCGTGAAACTGCGCGTACAATCCGCGCTCCTTGGGGGCCTCTCAAACAGTCTTTACAGTCGTTTTCAGGCTCCCGGCACTGCCAAGGAAGGTGTGAAATGGCAAACGATCTCATTCCAACCACGATCCTGACCGGCTTCCTGGGAAGCGGCAAGACCACGTTGCTCAACAAGATCCTCAAGGACGATCACGGTCTGAAGATCGCCGTCATCGAGAACGAGTTCGGCGAGGAGGGCATCGACAACGATCTGCTGCTGCAGGGTGACGAGCAGATCGTCGAGATGAACAACGGCTGCATCTGCTGCACCGTGCGGGGCGACCTGGTGCGCATCCTGCTGGACCTGAAGGCCCGGCGTGATGCGGGCGAGATCCATTTCGACCGGGTGGTGATCGAGACCACGGGTCTGGCCGACCCAGGCCCGGTGGCACAGACCTTCTTCATGGATGACGAGGTGGCGCAGAGCTACATGCTGGACGCCATCATCACGGTGGTGGACGCCCTGCATGGCAACCAGCAGCTGGACGAGACCAAGGAAGCCCAGGCACAGGGTGGGCTTTGCCGATCGCATCCTGATTTCCAAGACCGACCTGGCCAACGAGGAAACGGTGGAGTCGCTGCGCCGGCGTCTGGTCCAGATGAACCCGCGAGCGCAGATCCGCACCATTCAGTTCGGCAACGTGGACGTGGCCGAAGTGCTGGACATCAAGGGGTTCAACCTGAATGCGGTGCTGGAGGTGGACCCGGACTTTCTGGAAAGTGACGAGCACACGCACAGCGATGCGGTGTCGTCCTTCGTCTTCAAGTCGAAGAAGCCTTTCGACGGTACCAAACTGGAGGAATTCCTGGGTGGCATGATCCAGGTCTTCGGCCCCGACCTGCTACGCTACAAGGGCGTGCTCTACATCAAGGGAACGCCGCGTCGCATGGTGTTCCAGGGCGTCCACATGATGATGGGCGCCGACGTGGGAAGAAAGTGGGAACCCCACGAAACGCCGTCCAGCAAGATGGTGTTCATCGGCCGCAATCTGCCGAAGGACACCTTCATCGCCGGACTGAAACAGTGCCTTGCCTGAAAGTACAAGGAGCTCCTATGACAACCGCGAACCAGGCCGTTCTGACCGAAGACGCCATCCTCAAGATGTCCGAGGATGACTACATGAACGACGTGCAGCTGGAATTCTTCCGTGACAGGCTGCGCCAGATGGAAAGAGACATCCGCAACAATGCCGGTGAAACCACCGAGCATCTGCGCGAGACCGTCATCGTTCCTGATCCGGCTGACCGTGCCACGATCGAGGAAGAGCATGCGCTGGAGCTGCGTACCCGCGACCGCGAGCGCAAGCTGCTGAAAGAAAAGATCGAGCAGGCACTGGCCCAGATCGACAGTGGCGACTACGGCTACTGCGAGGAGACCGGTGATCCCATCGGCATTCCGCGCCTGCTGGCACGTCCCACCGCCACGCTGTCGCTGGAAGCGCAGCAGCGCCGTGAGCTTCGCCAGAAACTGTACGGTGACTGAGCACCATCCCATGGCGCAAAGGCCGACGACATGATGTCGTCGGCACACTTTCGCAGAGAGGGGCAATCGCCCCCTTTTTTTCTTAATGAGGATTCTGCAGGGCGGACGGTCGGGTACAGCTGACTGGCGGTGCTGAAAGGCCCTTTAACAGGTGTTCCGGCTGGCTGGATACTCTGGCCCGACTGGCGGGGCGCCCATGGGGTGGTCGGCACGGCAGCCGGTGCTACACTGAAAAACGAGCCAGTCAGGGGGCATACGTCCGTGGGATTCTTTTCTTTTTCAGCAGGAAAAACCGGAACAAGAGCGAAGCCGCTCCGTCGCCGGAATCGACCAGCGGGTTGAGCGCTCGTGAAATCGCCCGTCGCACCGCCGAGAAGATCGACGAGATCGAATCGCAGATGGTGCAGGGAAGGGGTTTCGGTTGCCAATCCGGCGTTGATGCAGCAGGAAGCCAAGGCCGGGCAGGCCCAGGCACCGGCTGCTGCGGCGGAATCGGCCGAGCAGGCCGCCAATGATGTGTCGGGCCGGCCTTCCGTGCTGGCGCGTCCGCGTGAAGGCGCCATCGAGATCAGAGTTCCGGCCTGCTGCCGGTGCTGGAAGAAGTGTCGGTGCTGTTTGCCAATGGCCAGGTGAGCGAAGCGACGCAGAACCTGCGTCAGGCCATCGACCAGAAGCAGCTGGGCGAGCATACCCGCCTGGGCTGGAAGATGCTGCTGGAGCTTTATCAGGCCAGCGGGCACCGGACCGAATTCGAGAACCTGGCGGTGGAATACGCCTCGTCCTTCGAACTGTCGCCGCCCGCCTGGGTGGACGAACTGGTGCTGCCCAATCAGCAGGAAGAGCAGGCTGCGGTCCTGTCGTCCACGGTGCTGTTCCCGCCGGTGATCGATGCCCAGGTGGTGAAGCAGACCGAGCAGATGACACGCGCCATCCAGCGCAAGCGCCAGCTGCGCGTCGACTTCAGCCGCGTCACCAGCATCGACATGATTGGTGCGGATCTGCTGCTGCGCACGTTCCGTGATTTCCGCAAGGCACGTCATGAGCTGACGATCTGCGGTGTGGAAGCCCTGGAGAAGGCGCTGTCGGTGATGACCGAGAGTGGCCGCCGTGATCCGGACGAGCACTGCTGGCAGCTGCGGCTGATGGCCCTGCGCATGCTGGGCCGCCAGCAGGAATTCGAGGACCTGGCCATTGAGTATTGCGTGACCTACGAGGTCTCGCCGCCGTCGTGGGAGCCGCTGCCGGATTCCGTGCATGTGCTGCTGGCTGACAGCGAGCCCGAAGAGGAAACCAGCGAGACGCTGCAACCCTACGTGGGCGAGATGTTCGCGCTGTCGGGCGTGCTGACCGGCCGTGCCGAGACCATGTTCCGCCGGCTGCGTGCCTGGGCCGAAGACCGCCGCGAAGTGACGCTGGATTGCCGTCAGCTGGTGCGCATCGACTTTCGCCTGCGCCAGCGAGCTGCTCAACGAAGTGGTGTCGCTGCAGGCCGGTGGCAAGCCTGTCACCATCCGCCAGCCCAGCTATCTGGTGGCCTATCTGATGATCGTGATGGGCCTGGGCGACCTGGCCGAGCTGCAGCTGCGTCACGCCTGATGCAGACCCCGGCCGCACGCGGCCAGGCAGAAAAGGGGCCCGGAAGGGCCCCTTGCCATTGAAATCGACCGATGGCCCCCCATATGTCCTGAAACCCCTCCGGCTCCCTCCTGGCGCCGGAACTCTTTCAGGACCATCATGACAACCATCGTATCTGTCAGAAGAGGCGACAGCGTCGCCCTGGGGGGGGACGGTCAGGTCACCCTCGGCAACATCGTGGTCAAGGGCACTGCGCGCAAGGTGCGCCGCCTGGGGGGCAACAAGGTGCTGGCCGGCTTTGCCGGCGGAACGGCAGACGCCTTCACGCTCTTCGACCGTTTCGAGGCACAACTGGAGCGCTATCCGGCCAACCTGATGAAGGCTGCCGTGGAGCTGGCCAAGGAATGGCGCACCGACCGCGTGCTGCGCCGCCTGGAAGCCATGCTGGCCGTGGCCGACAAGCAGCACTCCCTCATCATCACCGGCAACGGTGACGTGCTGGAGCCCGAGCACGGGCTGGTGGCCATCGGGTCGGGCGGCGCGTATGCGCAGTCGGCCGCACTGGCGCTTCTGGAGAACACCGAGCTTTCTCCGACCGAGATCGTGCAGAAATCACTGAAGATTGCGGGTGATCTGTGCATCTACACCAACCAGAACCACACGATCGAGACACTATGACGCAGATGACGCCGCAGGAGATCGTCTCCGAACTGGACAAGCACATCATCGGCCAGGACAAGGCCAAGCGCGCGGTGGCCATTGCGCTGCGCAACCGCTGGCGTCGCCAGCAGGTGGCCGAGCCGCTGCGCCACGAGATCGTGCCCAAGAACATCCTGATGATCGGTCCCACCGGCGTGGGCAAGACCGAGATTGCCCGTCGCCTGGCCCGGCTGGCCAACGCGCCGTTCATCAAGATCGAGGCCACCAAGTTCACCGAGGTGGGCTACGTGGGCAAGGACGTGGATTCGATCATCCGCGACCTGATGGAGGCCGCCATCAAGGAAGAGCGCGACCGCGCCAAGCAGCGCGTGGATGCACGTGCCCGCGATCTGGCCGAAGAGCGTGTGCTGGATGCGCTGCTGCCGTCGTCGGCCCATCAGCGCACGCCCACGGACTACCGTGACCTGGAGAAACCCATCTCCACCGCCGACGATTCGGTGGCCCGCCAGAAGTTCCGCAAGCGCCTGCGCGAAGGCGATCTCGATGACAAGGAAATCGAGATCGACGTGGCGCAGCCGATGCCGAACTATCGGCATCATGGGGCCGGCCGGCATGGAGGAACTGACCAACCAGCTGCAGGGCATGATGCAGGGGATGCCCGGCAAGACGCGCCAGCGCAAGATGCGCATTGCCGAAGCCATGAAGCTGCTGGTGGACGAAGAGGCCGGCAAGCTGGTCAACGACGAGGAGATCAAGCTCACGGCGCTGGCCAACGTGGAGCAGAACGGCATCGTCTTCCTGGACGAGATCGACAAGATTGCCGTGCGCGGTGGCGTGCAGGGCGGTGATGTGTCCCGTCAGGGCGTGCAGCGCGACTTGCTGCCGCTGGTGGAGGGGACGGCCGTCAACACGCGCTACGGTGTGGTCAAGACCGACCACATCCTGTTCATCGCGTCGGGGTGCGTTCCATCTGTCCAAAGCCGTCCGACCTGGTGCCGGAACTGCAGGGGCGCTTCCCTATCCGCGTGGAACTCAGCTCGCTGTCGGTGGAGGATTTCCGCCGCATCCTGACCGAGACCGATGCCAGCCTCACCAAGCAGTATCAGGCGCTGCTGGCCACTGAGGGTGTCACGCTGGATTTCCGCGACGACGGCATCAACAAGCTGGCCGAGACGGCGTTTCGCGTGAACGAGGGTACCGAGAACATCGGCGCCCGCCGGCTGCAGACGGTCATGGAGCGGCTGCTGGAAGAAGTGTCGTTCCAGGGCGATCGCCGCTCGGGCGAGACGGTGGTGATCGACGCCGCCTTCGTCGAGGAGCGTCTGGGCGACATTGCCCGCAACGAGGACCTGTCGCGCTACGTGCTGTAACGCAGCACCGGCCACCCGCCGTTGATGGTGGCGTGGCTGTCCGTCCGGCTGGTGGTGATTCGCCGTGACATTTCCCCTTGTTTAGATTGCCGACCGGGAGCCGTGTTCATGACACGTCCCGGTCGGGGTCGGGCGTGCATGGCTGTCCAGGGGACGGCCCGTGCTGCCGGCCGATCGTCGCGGACAGTGTTCCGCGGCCCATCAAGCGAGGTCGGACGGGCAGATGAATTCTGCAGCGCAGCGTTTCGGGTCGGGCAGGGCTGGCGGCAACGTCATGCGTGCGCTCGCCGTGCTGGGCATCGTGGCCTTGCTGGCGGCACCCACGGCCTACTTCCATTACGCCTGGACATCGGCTGAACAAGAGATGCTGGAGACGGCCCGCGCGGATGCCGAGTTCCTGCGCGAGCGCTTGTTGAAGCAGGATGTCAGGGCGCGAAGCAGTTCGGCAGATGCCGTGGATGCAGAGGAAGGCGGATCGTCAACCGCACGCAGCATCAGTGCCTTGCTGCAGCAATTGCCACCCATGGAATTCGAGGGGCGGCAGATGGTGCGCGATGCCAACGGCGTCATTCTGGCGCAGCGGGGTGGCGTGCCACATGGGCCGGTGTTTTCCGTGACGACGCCGCTGCGTGGCGTTCCGGCGCTGCGGGCCGATATCGAGATCATCCGCAGCAGCAAGCCGCTGCTGTGGCACATGCTGGGTGTGGGATCGCTGGTGCTGGTGCTGGGCGCCTGCGTCGCGCTGGTGGCCGTGCAGGGGATACCGCCGCACGCGCGGGCAGGGGCGTGAAGTGGCTCGCGTCTCGGGATTGGCGGAGCAGGGCGTGCTGGATCGCAATGCCTTCATCGAGGGCGTGCGGGATGCGCTGGTGCGTTCGGAACGCGATGGCACCGAATGCACGCTGTTTCATCTGGACCTTGATCATTTCAAGATGGTCAACGGTGCCGTGGGCCAGAGCTGTGCCGACCTGCTGCTGGAGCAGGTGGCCAAGGTGATTCGTGTCCGAATTGATGCGCTGGCGCGCGAGGCCGATCTGCCGCCGGTGCTGATGGGCACGCCGGGTGGCGATGTCTTTCTGCTGCTGGTGCAGGCCATGCCCCGTTCGGCCCCGGTGACGGAGGCCTTTGCCCGCGGCGTGCTGGATGCGCTGGGCAACGCCTTCGAGGTGGGGCCCTATCAGCTGTATCTGTCAGCCAGCGTGGGGGCCAGCCATCGGGCGGGCCGTGCCATCACGGCCGAGAAGCTGATCCGCGAGGCGGAGCTGGCCAAGATCTTTGCCAAGAACCAGGGCTCGGGCAGCTATGCCATCCATGACCAGAACATGGATGTGCAGGCCGAGGCGCGTGACGAGCTGGGGCAGGCGCTGCGACGGGCGCTGGCCAACGAGGAATTCCTGCTGTACTACCAGCCCAAAGGTGCATACCGTGACGGGCGTGGTGACGGGCGTGGAGGCGTTGCTGCGCTGGCAGCCCGAAGGCAAGCCCATGGTGATGCCGGATCAGTTCATTCCGGCGCTGGAAGAGACCGGGCTGATCGTGCCGGCCGGCGCCTGGGTGCTGCGTGAGGCCTGCAACCAGGTGATGACCTGGCGTGCGCGTGGGCTGCCGCCGGTGAGCGTGGCGGTGAACGTCTCGGCGCGGCAGGTTGCAGCAGCGCGGCTTCGTGGACACGGTGGCCGGCATCCTGAAGAAACGGGCCTGGAGGCGCGCTACCTGGAGCTGGAGCTGACCGAGACCATCTTTCGTGGACAACGCCGGGTGACAACGTGCGCATGCTGCGCCGCCTGGCGGACATGGGGGTGGGCCTGGCCATCGACGATTTCGGTACCGGCCATTCGTCGCTGAGCTATCTGAGCAACTTCAGCCCTCGCACACTGAAGATCGACCGCTCGTTCCTGTCGGAGGCTGGCGACGGGTCCGACAACATTGCCATTGCCCGCGCCATCATTGCGTTGGGCCATGGCATGGGCATGTATGTGGTGGCCGAGGGGGTCGAGACCGAGGCGCAGGTCGATTTCCTGCGTGGCTATGGCTGCGATCAGATGCAGGGCTACTTGTTGAGCAAGCCGCTGCCGGCAGACCAGCTGGAGCAGTGGCTGCGGGCCCGCATCCAGAGCCAGCTGAGCCTGAACGCGGGCACGGCGCGCGGCACTGGTCTGAGGGGCTGCTCCGAGTTTCTTCGATACGCCCTTCTGCAGTCAGACGGTCTGGCCAGTCTGGCGTTGGGCATGGCTGGCAGGGGGCGGTCGTGCGGTGGCCGGGGCATGTCCGGGGGTGCCGGCGGCGGTGATGGCCGCTATCATCCCGGGTGGACGTGCCAGGGGCGGCATCCGGCCGCAGGGATGGCGCGTCCCTTCACAGGGAGCCCCCGGTCATGACCGACGACAGCCTTTCTCCCGGCGTCAAGGCGCAGATTCTGTCCGAAGCGCTGCCCTATCTTCGTCGCTTCCACGGCAAGACCGTGGTGATCAAGTACGGCGGCAACGCCATGACCGACGAGCGTCTCAAGCGCAGCTTCGCGCACGACGTGGTGATGCTGAAGCTGGTGGGCATCAATCCCGGTGGTGGTGCATGGCGGCGGCCCGCAGATCGAGCAGGCGCTGAGCCGGATGGGCGAGGAAGGCCGCTTCATCCAGGGGCATGCGCGTGACCGACGAGGAAACCATGTCCATCGTGGAGATGGTGCTGGCCGGTCAGGTGAACAAGGAGATCGTCGAGCTGATCAACACGGCCGGCGGCCAGGCCGTGGGGCTGACCGGGCAGGACGGCAACCTGATCCGGGCGAAGAAGCTGCTGCTGCCCAGTCAGGAAGCGCCTGGCCAGATGGTCGACATCGGCCTGGTGGGCGACATCGAGCAGTGCGATCCCGCCATCATCCGCACGCTGACCGGTCACAGCTTCATTCCCGTGGTGGCGCCCATCGGTTCGGGTGAGACGGGCGAGACCTACAACATCAACGCCGACGTGGTGGCCGGAAAGATCGCCGAAGTGCTGCAGGCCGAGAAGCTGGTGCTGCTGACCAACACCGCCGGCGTGCTGGACAAGTCCGGCAGGGCTGCTGACCGGGCTGACGGCTGCCCAGGTGGACGCGCTCTTTGCGGACGGCACGATCTCGGGCGGGATGCTGCCCAAGATCTCGTCGGCGCTGGATGCCGCCCGATCGGGTGTGAAGGCCGTCCACATCATCGATGGTCGGGTGGATCACTGCCTGCTGCTGGAGCTGCTCACCGATCAGGGCGTGGGCACGATGATCAGCTGCAACTGAGTCGGCCGCACCCGGTTGGCTCGGCAGGCTGCCGGTGTTGCTTTCAGGCCGCACCCGTGCGGATGTCGGGCGGCCTGCCGGACGTGAAAGCCGGCGTTGCAGCCTTTCACGGTCGATCCGGGTGCCGGCTGCGGGCAGGCCCGGCTACAATGGAAGACGCCCGCGGGCACCCTCAGCCTGCCGACCCCCATACCCGCGTCCGCTGTCGTTCTGACTGGCGGACCTTTCGAATGCCCCAGGGCCGTGGCCCTCTGCACCGTCCGTTCGCGCATGACCGATCCCGTCGACTCCCAGTTCCCTGAATCCTCCGGTTCCGCCGTGGGCGGGCTGCCGCGCTTGCCTCGACACCGGACATGGCTGCTGCCGCGCCGGAAGGGCAGGGGGCGGGCGTGACGGCGAGTGCGGACGCGGGCGCTGCCGCGTCGCAGGGCGCTGCGCCCGCGCAGGCGTCGGCGGATTCGTCGGGTGAGGAGATCGATGTGCGCCGCCGCGTGCGCAAAGCGTCCCAAGCCCGGCGAGCGCCTGCAGATCCTGCAGGCGCTGGCCGAGATGCTGGAGCAGCCCAAGGGCGAGCGCGTCACCACGGCGGCGCTGGCCGCCAAGCTTTCGGTCTCGGAAGCGGCGCTTTATCGGCACTTTGCCAGCAAGGCGCAGATGTTCGAGGGGCTGATCGAGTTCATCGAATCGACGCTGTTCGGGCTGATCAATCAGATCACCCGCGAGGAAGAGCACGGTCTGGCCCAGGTGCAGCAGATCACCAATCTGTTGCTGACTTTCTCCGAGCGCAACCCCGGCATGACCCGCGTGCTGGTGGGCGATGCACTGATCAACGAGGACGACCGCCTGCAGGTGCGCATCAATCAGCTGACCGACCGGCTGGAGCTGTCGCTGAAGCAGTGCTTCCGTACCGCCATGGTGCAGGAACAGTTGCCGGCCGACACCGATGCTGGTGCCCGGGCAGATCTGGTGCTGTCCTATGTGCTGGGCCGTTGGGCGCGTTATGCCAAGGGCGGCTTCAAGCGCATGCCCACTGAAAATGTCAGTATACAGATCGGGTATTTTGTGAGCTGACGGAAGATAATCCGTCCTTCCCTTCGCGCCGGCATTTGATTCCCCCATGGACGGCGCGGTCCATCACGGGCCGCACGCATGGCATGCCAGATGGGCTGATGGCCGAAGAATGGCTTGCTGTCAGGGTTTTCGGGAAGGATGGCAATATTTTCGGTACGTCATGACACATCCTTCCGTATTGTCGTGTGCTGTCGTAATGAGCGCATGAATTCGATGCGCCATGTATGCAGGCTGTAAATCGCCGTCAGTCACTGTTAATGTGGTGGCAGGATATTTGTAGTGTCTGCCGACATGCCGGGCTAGACTGGGCGTCCCTTTCCTTGTGAATTATCAATGGGACGTTTTCATGTTTCTGAACCGAGATGACTGCCACCTGCGCGCGGTATCCGTATCTTCCAGTCAGGGCCGGCGACCGCTGGCCGCCGTCATTGCAGCGCTGATGCTGCCGTGCGTCGTGGGCAGCGCCCATGCCACCAATATCCCTGCATCGCAGGAGACTACCTCTGTACAGGCCAAGGCAGGCGAAACCGGGACTGCCCAGGCCTCTGGCAGCAGCCAGGGCTCCACCACCCAGGCTCAGGCCGATTCCAGCACGTCGAGGCGCCGCCCAGGCGCAAGCTGGCGAACAGGACAGCGGCACTCAGGACACCCCCTCGACCCGGCCGGCCACGTCGGCAGATGGCCAGACCGCCGATTCCAGCGCGGCTGCCGCAGGCTCGTCGGCTGCGGGTCAGTCGGCCACGACCGGGCAGGCTGGCAGCTCCGCCTCGGATGCCGCCGGCAACGGAAGCTCGACGGCCGCCAGTGGCGGGACCTCGGCAACCACCGGCGCTGGTGCCTCGACCACGGCCGACAGCGGCAGTTCCACGGCGACCGGCAGCGGCGCCTCGACTAGCAGCAGCACGGGCACCTCCACGACGCAGGCTTCCTCCGGTAGCGACGCGTCCTCGCAGGCCGCCTCGAGTTCGGAACAGGGCTCTTCAGCGACCCAGGCGGCCGGCAGCAGCCAGACCTCGGGCTCCAGCGATGGCAGCGCCGCCACCACGGGCGGTGCGTCGACCTCGACGGGGGCTGCAGGCTCGACCAGCAGCAATACCGCCTCCACCAGCGGCGCGACCTCGGGCAGCGATGCTGCGACGACCGCTGGTACTGCCTCCGGCAGCGACACCTCGTCCACGGGTGGCAGCACGTCCGCCAGCGGTACCACGTCGGCACGGGTGACAGCACGTCCGGCAGCAGCACCGCCTCGACCGGTGACACGGCGTCCGGCAGTGGTAGCACGTCCGCGGCTGGCACCGCGGCCGCCAACGACTCGTCGTCCGGCACTGGCACCGCGTCGTCCGGCGATTCCTCCGCGACCGGCAGCAGCACGTCCGGCAGCGGTACCACGTCGACGGGTGACAGCGCATCCAGCAGCAGCACGGGCCAGTCGACCGCAGATGGCAGCAGCCAGGCTTCGACCACCGACAGCACCACGCAATCCGGCGGGCAGTCCAATGTCCAGGGCCAGACCTCGGGCGCCACCAGCGACCAGACCCAGGACCAGGACGCCACCTCGCCCAGCAACAGCAAGACCGAAGGCCAGGGCCAGCAGGAAGCACAGAACCAGTCCCAGACGCAGGGCCAGACCGCCGGCACCACCCAGGATGCCGCTGAAGCCCAGGCCGGCCAGAGCCAGGCCCAGGCTGCCGGTTTCGTCGACCACGGCATTTCCCACCCCGGTGGCACAGACCCGGGGCGTGGTGTCCACCGTGGACCAGAGCGGCCAGGACGTGATCCTGACCTGGCTGCAGGACTGGCGCGGCGGTTATGCCATTCTGATGGTGAATGCCGAGACGGGCGCCTCGCAGCAGTTCGACGTGCCGTTCAAGCCGGACGGTGACGAGCCCTCGGCCATCTACCTGTCGTCGAAGAACCGCCTGTACACGCTGTTCAACAGCCAGTTCGTCGAGTTCGACGTGGCCAGCAAGCGCTTCACCTTCCACGGCAAGGTCAACGGCAAGACCGCCATGAGCCTGACCGAGGACAAGGATGGCCGGATCTGGGCTGCCACCTACCCGAACAACCAGCTGGTGAGCTTCAATCCGCAGAATTCATCATTGCAGAATCACGGCCAGCTGGCCCGAGGAGTCGTGGACGCAGTATCCGCGCTCCATCGCGGTGGATGCCCATGGCTGGGTCTACGTGGGTTCCGGGTCTGGCGGCTTCGCAGATCTACGCCTACAACATCCAGAGCCACGCCACCCAGGCGCTGCTGTCGTCCTCGCAGCGTGTTTCAGGGCACTGCCGTGGTGACGCAGTCCCAGAGCAATGTCGTCTATGCCCGCAACGGCCGGCAGCAGTTCATGCTGACCAACGGCAAGGCCAGCGGTCTGAGCGCCGGCGCTCAGGTGGCCGAATCCAACCTGAAGGGCGGGGCGCAGAATCTGGTGGACCGCGAGTTTCCCGTCAGGGTCGTCGTCTGGTGTCGGTGGACATGCACGACCGTACCCTGGTCACGCGTGATGCGTCGGGCCAGCAGAAGACGGTGAAGTTCAACTACACCACCCAGGGCGCTGCGCTGACCTTTGTCTGCGCCACCGGCGACAACAAGGTGTGCGGCGGCACGCGCTTCCCGATGCACACGTTCTACTACAACGCGGGTGACAACAAGTTCGACAGCAAGCAGCTGCCGCGTCAGCCGAACGTGATGGCCGCACTGGGCTCGCGCCTGTACGTGGCGGCCTATCCGGACGGCAAGCTGTTCCAGGAAAGCGAGAACGGCAAGAACGAGTTCTCCGAAGTGCTCAACGCCTACCCGTCCATCAACCGGCCCCATGCCATGCTGATCATGGGCGGCGGTTCTCAGATCGCGCTGGCCGGCACGCCGGAATACGGCACGACCGGTGGCGGCATGATGTTCTGGAACCGTTCCAGCGGCCAGAAGAGCCGGATCGATCATTGGCACCTGGTGCCCAACCACTCGGTGCAGGCGATGGTCGAGCTGTCCAACGGCATGCTGCTGGGCGGCACGACCGTGGCGCCGGGCACGGGCGGTGTCACCAAGGCCACCGATTCGAGCGAGCTCTTCCTGATGGATGCCAACACCCACGAAGTGCGCTGGCGTGGTGCGCCGGTGCCGGGTGCCAAGACCATCACCGACCTGATGGTGGGTACCGATGGTCTGGTCTATGGCCTGGCCGACAGCGTGGACCTGTTCGTCTTCAACCCGAACAACCGCCAGGTGGTCTCGGTCAACCGCTTCTCGAAGGACCTGGGACCCTCCGTGTACGCGCAGGGCACCCGTGCCTTCGTGAAGGGCGCCGATGGCAGCATCTACGTCCTGCTCTACAACGGCATCGGCAAGGTCGACACCAAGGCCCATACCGTCAGCCGTGTGGTCTCCTCGCCGGTGCGCATCACCGTGGGGGGCGCCGCAGCCAACGGCCGGATCTACTTCGGCTCCAACAACCACCTGTACAGCTGGAAGGCCCAGTGACGGTGAGGGGGCGACCCAGGCATGACCGGCGACCGCCGGCGCTGACCTGAGCCGGTCCCGAGACCGATGTACCCCGGGGCCGGATCGTCTTTTCTCCGCGAGGAGGCGATCCGGCCTTTTTTCACGCCTGAATTACGTAATAAGGAATAATGAATCACTAAAGGGGTTTTTGCAAATGCGTTGTTGAGAAGCAACACTCGGCAAGTCCATGTTTTTTTGCGCGCGAAACCTGGGCATAGTTGGCACATGGAGGGGCTTTCGTGTTGACTCATAAGACAGGGCAGCTATATTCATAACGGTTCCGTCAGTTTTTAGAGATTCGTTACAAACATGTCCAAGACACGCATCTTCTCGGTTGTCGGCGCGACCCCAGTTCGTGAAGGCCGCCATTGTCAGTCAGGCCCTGGAAAAGTATCCGGACGTCGAGCACGCCATCGTGCACACTGGCCAGCACTACGACCAGAACATGTCCGATGTGTTCTTTGAAGAACTGGGCATGCCGGCGCCGGCCTTCAACCTGCACATCTCGGCCAGCGGGCACGGCGCCATGACCGGCCGCATGCTGGAGGCCCTGGAAAAAGCTCTACATCGACGAAGCCCGATGTCATCGTTGTCTACGGTGACACCAACAGCACGCTGGCCGGTGCGCTGGCTGCGGCCAAGATCCACCTGCCGCTGGCCCACGTCGAGGCCGGCCTGCGCTCGTTCAACCGCATGCCGGAAGAAATCAACCGGGTGCTGACCGACCACATCACCGACGTGCACTTCTCGGTGACGGACGTCTCCACCGCCAACCTGCTGCGCGAAGGCATCAGCGGCCCGCGCGTCGAGCAGGTGGGTGACGTGATGTATGACTGCGCCCTGCAGATGGCCGAAGTGGCCGAGCGCCGCTCGCACGCGCTGGAAACCTTCGGCGTCGAGCCCGGCAAGTTCGTGCTGTGCACCGTGCACCGCGCCAACAACACTGACGATCCCAAGCGTCTGCAGTGCCTGATGGAAGGTCTGGACCTGCTGGCCCAGCACCTGCCCGTGGTGCTGCCGCTGCACCCGCGCACCCGCTCGCGCGTCGAGGCCCTGGGCTTCAAGCCCAAGTCGCCCAACTTCAAGATCGTCGACCCCATCGGCTACATCGACATCGTGCGCCTGGAGCGTGCCGCGGCCGTCATCGTCACCGACTCGGGCGGCGTGCAGCGCGAGGCCTTCTTCCACAAGGTGCCCTGCGTCACCTTCCGCGACGAGACCGAATGGACCGAACTGGTCGATTCCGGCTGGAACGTGCTGGCCCCGCTGGATGATCCCGAGAAGTTCAAGGACATCTGCCTGTCGCGGGTGGGCACGCGCGGCACCCCGAAAGAGCACTACGGCAACGGCGATGCTGGCGTGAAGATCGCCGCCACGCTGGTGAAGATGCCGCAGATGACGTTCAAGCGCTGAACTGCTCCCGCTGATCATGGAAACCCGTCGTTTGAACATCCTCTTCCTGACGGACAACTTTCCGCCCGAGCGCAACGTGCCTGCCATGCGTACCTGGGAGCACGTTTCGCGCTGGGTGAAGGATAACCACCAGGTCACCGTCATCACCACCGCCCCCAACTTCCCCCAGGGCAAGCCGCTGGCCGGCTACAAGAACCACTGGTACTTCAAGGAAGACATGGGGGGCGTGAAGGTCATCCGCGTCAAGAGCTACATCGCGGCCAACGAGGGCTTCCTCAAGCGCATCCTGGACTATGTCTCCCTTCATGGTGACGGGCGGCATTGCCGCCATGTTCCAACGCCGCCCCGACATCCTCATCTCCACCTCACCGCAGTTCTTCTGTGCGGTGGCAGGCTGGATCGTGTCGCGGCTGCGCCGCCTGCCCTGGATCTTCGAGCTGCGTGACCTGTGGCCGGCCTCCATCGTGGCCGTGGGTGCCATGAAGGAAGGGCTGCTCATCCGCATGCTGTACTGGATCGAGATGAGCATGTACCGGGCATCCGACCGGGTGATCGCCGTGACCAAGGGGCTGCGTCAGGACCTGGTGGACCGGGGCATTCCGGGTGACAAGGTGGTGGTGGTGCGCAACGGCGCCGACACCAACCGCTTCACCCCGCGGCCCAGGATCCGGCCTGGTGGAGAAACTGGGCCTGCAAGGGCAAGTTCGTGGTGGGCTACTACGGCACCATCGGCATGGGCGCGGGCGTGCAGACCGCCGTCGATGCCGGGGCCATCCTGCGTGACCGCGACGACATCGTGATCATGCTGGCTGGCGCGGGCGCCGAGTATGCCGAGGTGGAGAAATCCATCAGGACCAGGGGCCTGACCAACGTGAAGCTGCTGCCGCCCTTTGACCAGTCCGAGATGCCGGCGGTCTGGAGCCTGCTCGACGCTGCCATCGTGATGATGAAGGATCGGCCTCTCTTCAAGGCCACCATCTCGTCCAAGACGTTCGAGGCGCTGGCCATGGGCATGCCCGTCATCATGAGCCTGCCGGCCGGTGAGGCCACCGGGCTGGTGGACGAATACGGTTTCGGCATCAATGTGCGCCCGAGAACCCGCAGGACATGGCGGCTGCCATCCAGCGGCTGGCGGACAATCCGGAACTGAAGGCCGAACTGGGTCGCAAGGCGCTGGAAGCCTCGAAGGACTTCTCGCGCGAGGCGCTCTGCCGGCCTGGTGATGGACGTGGTGCAGGACGTGATGGCCAGCCGTGGCAAGTGAGATCGCAGCCCTTCAGGGCGCGTGATACGGAAGCCGTCTCGCAGTCATGACCGGACCGGTGCGCCGCAAGGCGTGCCGGTCCCTGAAAATCACAACAATGAACATCGACAAGCTTTTTCGGCCGGGGGTTCCGGCAACGTGCTGGTACTTGCCCCGCACACCGATGATGCCGAGCTGGGCTGCGGCGGCACCATTGCCCGTCTGGTCCGCAGTGGCCACCGCGTCATCACCGTGGCCTTCTCGGCCGCCGAGGACTCCGTGCCCAAGGGCTTTCCGCGCGATGTGCTGCGCACCGAGAACCGCAATGCGGCCCAGAAGCTGGGCGTGAAGCCCGAGGATGCGCTGGTGCTGGACTTTCAGGTGCGCACCTTTCCGGAGCATCGCCAGCGCGTGCTGGACACGATGATCCGCCTGAACCGCGAGTATCGGCCTTCGCTGGTCTTTGTGCCCAGCGCCACCGATACCCACCAGGATCACAAGACGGTGGCCGACGAGGGCTTTCGCGCCTTCAAGCGCACCACCATCCTGGCCTACGAGCTGTCGTGGAACACGCTGGAATTTTCAACCGCTGCTTCGTGACACTCGAGGAAGAGGACATCCAGAAGAAGATCGCCGCGCTGTACGAGTACAACTCGCAGCAGGCCTGTCGCACCTACGTGAACGAGGCCTACGTGCGGGCGCTGGCGCTGGTGCGCGGCACCCAGATCCAGAAGCCGCTGGCCGAAGTCTTCGACGTGCCGCGGCTGATTCTGGACTGAGGCCGCACGGGCTCAATCCAGGTGCAGGACCACCGGCCAGTTGGAGTCGGTGCCCCCGTTGCTGTAGTGGTTGAAGTGGTAGGCGTTGATCCAGTTGCCGTTCACGCGGTGCTGGGCATTGGATTCGGTGAACGCCACCGGCGAGCTGAAGCCGTGGTGTGAACCGTTGCGGAAATCGGCGAACTTCCACTGGCTGCCACCTTCGGGCAGGAACTCCACATCGTAGGTCTGGCCGGCCTGCAGCGTGATGGCGCCGAACGAGGCGTCATACCAGTAGACCTTGCCCACCCGTGCGGACTTGAGCTGCAGCCCGTAGTAGTTGGCACCCGAGCTGATGCGGCCGCTGGCCAGTTCGCGGTTGCCCTGCACGATGCGCCAGCGCAGCGAGCCGCCCACCGAGGCTGCCGTGGCAAACGACAGTCCCGAGACCCGCTTGGTGCTGTACGGGCGGAAGCGCTCACGCACCGGGTGGCTGGCCGTGGCCGTGAAGATGCGCTGCGGGTCCACGGCACCGCTTTCCATGGCCGACGAGCCCTGCTTCTGGCCATTGCGGGTGGTCAGCTGCAGGATGGGCACGTAGTAGTTGCCACCGGCGGGGCTCTGCGTCATGTCGTTCCACGAGAATCCCCCGCCCGACCACGCGTTCCGGGTGCCCAGCAGCGTGGCCCAGTCGGTGGGCGAGACCCAGCGCGAAGGCCGTCCGTTGCCCGAATGGGTGATGGTGTTGTTGCTGCTGATGTAGTTCTGGTGCGGCGCCGGATGGATGTTGTCCAGCACCAGGTGATAGATGCGGCCGGCCACCAGAGGTTGCTGGCTGCTGAAATAGGCCTCGTTGAAGATGGGATTGCCGCGATAGGCTGCCGAACCCGGCGTGAAATAGGCCGTGGCCAGCGGGGTGGCCGACATGTTGGGGCGGTGTGCGCCGCTGCCGTCATCGGGCATCAGCCGCAGGCGGATATTGCCGCCGTTGCCGGCCGAATAGCCGCGACCCGGCTGCCAGTAGAGGCGGGCGGTGCTGAGGTGACCGTTGATGGTGGCGCGGAAGCGGTTGGAGACGATCTGCTCACGCCGGCCGTTGATGCCGACGATGGTGTTGGCCAGCGCATCCTGCCGGAAGACGCCCGGACCGTAGAGCCGGCGCACTTCGTACGAGGTCAGCGCATGGTTGCCGCTGCCAGCAGATACCACGGCCTTGGTCTGGCGACGGCCTGGGGCCTGCGTGGTCTGCGCCGGGGTGCTGTCGCCCTGCGTGGCCAGGGTGTTGGGGGCGTGGGAAGAGACCGCCTTGGTGTTCAGATGGGCGGTGTCATCATCCGTATGTACGCCGCAAGCTGCCAGGGGAATGGCCAGGGCGACGATGCCTTTGCGCAACGAGTTGTATATATATGAATGACTATGAGGTTTTTTGCCGACGTTTGTATTGCAATTTGTCATTGAGTTATTCCTAAGTTTGACGGGCGTAATGGTATGTGCCCTTGTCGGCAAAGTAAACAAAAAACCCTGGCTGTCGAGTCCCCATTTATTGGGGGTTATGACAATTCTGCGCGGATGGGCCTGTTTCGGCGGAGATGGGCGCCAGATATCGTCATGATGTGCGCCAGCAGGGCAGAATGAATGGCCGCGCCGCGTGCCGGATATGGGAGATGAATTCCGGGCGCAATAGGGGCGAGTTTATGGATAATGTCCGGATAATAAGGTCGGCATGGCGTCAATGGTGGTGTGCGACGGATGTGAGGCCGTTATTCGGGGACCAGTGGCCGCTTTGCGGGTACGGAAGGGCAGTGCGCGCGAATTGGGCGCGTACCCGTCGTTGGCGTATCCCGGCCGAGTGAGCGCCCGAAAAATGCCCCTGAGCGGACCGAAAAAGACCGCCCGGCCCCCTTGCCGGGAGGGGACGGAGGCCGCATTCGGGCACCGAAGCGGCCGGTTTTCTGCGTCGGTTTTTTCCTGCAGAGTGTGGCCTGACAGATACACGGAAACGCTGTACCCGCCCCGGATGGCCTGCGAAAGGCTGGCGATCCGGGGATTGGCAGGGGCGCGTGTGTGTTCCGGAACCCTGGCGGGCGTCAGGGCGCCATGTGCAGGACCACGGGCCAGTTGGCCTCGATCTTGCCGGCACGGGCGTGGTTGAAGTGGTCGGCGTTGATCCACTGACCATTCACGCGGTGCTGGGCATTGGATTCGGTGAAGGCCGCTGGCCAGCTGAAGCCGTGCAGCGAGCCGTTGTAGAAGTCGGCCACCTTCCACTGGCTCTGGCCCTGGGGCTGGAACTCCACGTCGTAGGTCTGGCCGGCGGCCAGCGTCACGCCCTGGCCGCCATTGATCTCGGCGTCATGCCAGAAGACCTTGCCGACCCGGTTGGCGTTGGCCTGCAGCGCGGTGTAGTTGGGCGCGTCTGTCGTGAACTGCCCGCTGGCCAGCACGTTGCTGCCCTGCAGGATGCGCCACTGCAGCGTGCCCGCAACCGATGCCGCCGTGGCAAACGACAGGCCCGTCACGCGCCGCTCACGCGTGGGACGGAAACGTTCCCGGATGGGCTGCTCGGCCCCGATGGTGAAGATGCGACCCGGATCGACCGCGCCACTTTCCATGTTGGCCATGCCTTGGCGCTGGCCGTCTGCCGTGGTGAGCTGCAGGATGGGCACATAGTAGTTGCCATTGGAGGCGTTGCGCGTGTAGTCGGACCACGTGAAGGCATCCGAGGAACCCACCGCGCGTGAACCCCGCAGCGTGCCCCAGTCAACGGACGAGACCCAGCGGGAGGGGCGGTCGTTCTGTTCGTGGGTGATGGCGTTGTTGCTGCTGATGTAGTTCTCGCGCGGATCCGGAGCCACATTGTCCATCACCAGATGGTAGATCTGGCCGGCCACCAGCGGCTGCTGACTGGTGAACGTGCTGTCGGCAAAGATGGCGCGATCCCCCTGGGCGGCTGCACCCGGCGTGAACTCTGCCGTGGCCAGCGGCGTGGCCGACATGTTGGGTGCATGGGCATCCGAGCCGTCGTCGGGCAGCAGGCGAAGACGGATGACGCCGCCGTTGCCCGCGCGAATAGCCCGTTCCCGGTTGCCAGTACAGCCGTGCCGAGGCCAGGTTGCCGCTGATGGTGGCCCGGAAGCGGTTGGAGACGATTCTCTCCTGGCTGCCGTTGATGCCGATCATGGTGTTGCCCAGGGCGTCCTGCCGGAAGATGCCGGGGCCGTAGAGCCGGCCGATCTCGGCCGAGTTGAGCGCGTAACCTTCGCTGCCGGGCTGGCCGACAATGGCCTTGGTCTGCTGGACAGGAACGTCCGAAGCGCCAGCACCCCCACCGCCACCGCCGCATCCAGACAACACTGCACCTGCCAGAAGGGCGCCAAATAGCAAAAATATTGTTACGCGAAATGCGTTTGTGTACGGTATTAGCAACGTTGCTATTGCTAATTTTCATGAATTCCTCTCCGGATCGGTACCCGGGGATATTAGGGGCAAGCGCTGGGAAAGTAAACACGGTATTTGGGAATAAATTCGGTGGCGAGTTTTATCCGGGAGGAATATATGGCGCCGTGTCTGGTGTCGGAATTGCTGCTTTTTACGGTGATATTGACGTTTGGTCCGGATAAGGGGTAAAAATGAACAGTGTATTTACGTCCATCAGGGACTTATTGCCATGCTCGGGCTATCTGGAAACAGCTTTCCCTGTCATTGCAAGCCCCACCATTTTTTGGGGCTGGTTGGGTGGCGGATGGCTGCAAAGGGGCTAAGGCCTATGGTGCGTCCTGGCCCGTGGTGTTGCACCTTGCACCATGAGACCGGTTGAAGGCACCTGAAGCATCGGATGGAAACCTCTGATGCAGAACGGCCAGACGCCGCAAGGCGTGCTGGCCGTTCTTCTTCAGCTTTCCGGGCGGTGATTGCTCTGCGCGGAAAGCCGGTGACAGGGACGCGGATGAATCAGGGTGCCAGATGCAGCACCACAGGCCAGTTGGCATCGCTGCTGCCAGGGGCGTTGTAGTTCCAGTGATAGGTGTTGATCCAGCGATTGCCTTGGAAGTGCTGGGCACGTGATTCCGTGAAGGCCGCCGGGCGAGCAAAAGCCTTTGGCTGATCCATTGCGCTGGTCGCCGAACTTCCATTGGCTGTTGCCCAGAGGATGGAACTCGATGTCGTACTCCTGCCCTGCCTGCAGGGTCACGACATGAGCCAGGTTCACGTCATACCAGGTGTAGCTGCCTACCTTGTTGCCCGAGTTGGTGGTGATGGCCCGATAGTTGGGGCTGGGGGCATGGATCTGTCCACTGGCCAGTTCTGCGCTGCCTTGCAGGATGCGCCAACGCAGGTTGCCTGGCACGGATGCTGCTGTGGCGAACGACAGTCCGCTAACCCGCTTGGTCGCTGTAGGCTTGAAGTGCTCACGGATCGGGCGGTTGTTGGTGGACGTGAAGATCAGTTTAGGGTCGAGTGCTCCGCCCTCAATATTGGCCACACCTTGCACTTGCCCGCCGCTGACGTTCAACTGCAGGATGGGCAGGTAGTAGTTATTACTGGCGCCGTTGGTTGTCAGGTCGAACCAGCGCAGCGCTCGCGTGGTGCCATAGGGGCGAGTGCCCAGCAGCGTGGCCCAGTCTGTGGTGTTGGTCCAGCGTGCAGGCCGACCGTTCGCAGTGACGGTGATCCCGTTGTTGCTGCTGATGAAGTTGGCTTTCGGAGAGGGATCCAGGTTCTCCATTACCAGGTGATAGAGCTGGCCAGCTTGGATCGGTTGGGTGCTGCTGAAGTGGACATCAGTGAACACCGGGGCCCCACTGCTGGAGACCTGCTGGCCCGGGATGTATCTCGCTGTTGCCAGCGGTTTTGCCGAGAGGTTGGGCAGATGCTGGGCACTACCGTCATCGGGCAGAAGGCGTAGCTGGATGACCCCGCCGTTGCCTGCCGAGTAGCCCTTGCCCGTCTGCCAATAGATACGCACACTCTGCAGTGTGCCGCTGACCGTGGCCCGGAAGCGGTTGACGACCTTCTGTTCAGTAGTTGCCATTGACGCCAACCACGGTGTTGGCCAGCGCGTCCATCTTGAAGACGCCAGGGCCATAAAGGTGGCGGAACTCGTTGGAGGTCAGCGAATAGCCTCGATTGGCCGGGTAGAGCGTCTTGCCGACAACGGCTTTGCTGCTGGTCGTTCCGGTGTCGGCAAGAGTGGTGTCTTCGTTGCCACCGCAGCCTGCCAATGCAGCACTGGCCACGACGGGAACGAGCCAGCGCAGGGAAACAGAGAAATCCTGAAAGCGTGTGCGTGACATGATTTGTCGCCTCCTTAAGAATTGCAATAAATTGCAACAAATCAAGTCTAGGCTTGTCTGACTTCTATTTCCACTGTGGTGTTATGGTTGTTTTCGTACGTGGCTTTCCTGGGACGTGTCCAGAAAGCGGCGTTCAGTGCGACATGAGATAAAAGATGCCCCAGCTCGTCGATGGCTTCACGCCATTGACGCGCTGGGGCGTACAGCGGGGGAGCTGCCGGTGGAAGAGATCCAGCAGCTTCGGGGGCGGACGTGATGAGCAGGGCCCTGCAGCCTGCTCAGGGCGCCAGATGCAGCACCACAGGCCAGTTGGCACCCTGTCCGGATTGCGCGTGGTTCCAGTGGTTGGAGCCGATCCAGCGGCCACCCAGCATCAGCTGGGCCTGGGATTCGGTGAAGGCGGCTGGCCAGGAGAAGCCATAGCTGGAGCCGTTGCGGTGGTCGCCGAACTTCCACTGGCTGGCGCCTTCGGGCTGGAATTCCAGGTCGTAGCTGCGACCGGCCTTCATCACGACATCCTTGCCGGCGGGCAGCTCGATGTCATACCACTTGAAATTGCCCACGCGGTAGTTGGCGTTGGACTGGATCGGGTTGTAGTTGGGGCGGCCTTCGTTGATGTAGCCGGATGCCAGCACGTTGCTGCCATCCAGGATGCGCCACTGCAGCCGGCCGGCCACAGAAGCGGCCGTGGCAAACGACAGGCCGGAAACCCGCTTGTCCGCACGGGGCGTGAACCGTTCCCGGATGGGCTTCTGGAGGGTTGCGGTGTAGATCAGCTTGTTGTCGACCGTGCCGCCTTCCATGTCGGAGACGCCCTGGCTCTGACCGTTGGTCAGGATCATCTGCAGGATGGGCGAGAAGCTGTTGCCACCGGAGCCGACTTCGGTCAGGTTGGTCCAGGTAAGCGCACGGGTCGAGCCACGCGGACGCTTGCCGATCAGGGTGGACCAGTCCAGGGTGTTCAGCCAGCGAGCCGGGCGACCGTTCTTCAGCGGGGTGATGCTGTTGTTGCTGCTGATGAAGTTCTCGTGGGCGGCCGGATCGGTGTTTTTCCATCACCAGGTGGTAGATGCGGCCGGCCACCATCGGCTGGCTCTTCTTGTCCATCCGGATTTCCGGGAACATCGATTTCGGGTTGTCGCCCGGGCGCAGACCCGGCACATAGGTGCCGCTGGACATCGGGGTGGCCTTCAGGTCGGGCAGGGTGCTGGGCCGAGCCATCGTCCGGGTAGAGGCTGATCCGGATCACACCACCGGTGCCGCCAGCATAGCCCAGGCCGCTCTGCCAGTACAGGCGAACCCGATCCAGCGTACCGTTGACGGTGGCCCGGAAGCGGTTGGACACGATGCTGGTCTGGTTGCGGTAGTTGCCGATGACGGTGTTGGCCAGTGCGTTCTGCGTGAACACGCCGGGGCCGTAGAGGGCGGGCAAATTCCGGCGAGTCCAGTTGCAGGTTGGTGGCCGTCACCAGGCGGTTGCGGCTGGCAGGCTGTGTCCGGCTGCCCGAGTCCGACGGCTTTTCGGCGGCCGGTTTCTGCGCGGGCTGCGGGCTGGTCACATTCTCCTGCGGCTCACCGACGGGGATGGCGTTGCGTGCCTCGTCGGGGTTGCGGTTCGGTCGGCCGTAATTGCCCGTCCGTACCCAGGAGGGCAGATCGGCGTCATCGGGCAGGGTAGGGGGTGGGCCGGGGTGCTTGACCACGTGCTGACCGCTGGATCCGGCAGCCGGGGCAGCGTTCAGGGGCGTTTCGGCCGAGGCATCTGCGACCAGGTAATCGGCCACCTGCGACAGGATGTTGCCGAACTGGTCGACCATGACATGGGCCGGTTCGGTCTGCGCCAGCATCAGCGGGCCGGCGCTCAGGGTGTCGGCGATGGAGGGGGCCTCAGCCAGCGTGTCGGTGCTTTCGTGCTCGGGCGGCTCGGAGGCCAGGATATGCGGCACTTCGCCGGGAATCTGGTCGAAGACGAAGCCGGCCAGTGCAGTGGATTTTGGCGTGCCGGAGGTGGCGGCATCATCTCCACCGGCGCAGCCGGTCAGCGCCAGAGACACCATCAGGGAGGCGCTCAGCATGGGCAGGCGACCCGGGAAAGAGCGGGAAAGGAAGCGATAGGGCTTGCGGGAAGGGTGCATGACTGAAACCCCCGGCCAGGGGGCAGAACCGTGAAGGGGTGGAGGCCGCTTCCCGAGAACAGGTCAAGGAAATCGGTCACGGTTTTCAGTCTAGGCAGGGTGTTGCAAAAAAACATCGGTCCGGGTACTGACGGTGTGCGGGAGGTGACTGGAGGCAGTTCACCGCCCGGGGAGGAGGAGAGGTGGACGCAGTGCCAGCTTCATTCTGATGGTTCCTTGCAGCACCGCAGGTTGCCAATTGTTGTGAATTATCAGGCGGACAGGCAACAAAAAGCGCCCCGAAGGGCGCCCTGTGTTCTTTGTGCCGACGCTGGTAACGTTTTTGCTGGCTGTACCGACACCGGCAGCTGGTTGAGAGAGAGCCGCGCTGCGAACGTTGCCTTGCTGCCGCCGGATGTTCTGTACGGCGGCTCCGGTGGGCTGGTGGCTGGCAAACGTCAGCTCTGCGTGGGGATTGCGCTGCCGGGGAAAGGTCCGGCAGTGCAAAGATCCGGGATAGTGGCGAAGGTCCGGCAGCGGCCAGGGTCCGGTAGTGGAAAAGGGTTCGGCAGCCCTCCGGCACCGGAGGGTCAGGCGTTGTCCAGAATCTTCTGGTACATCTCCCGCATCCGGGCCGCCTGGGTGCCCCAGTTGTAGTGCTCGATCACGGCCTTCTGGCCGTTGATGCCCATCTGGCGGGCACGTTCCGGGTTGTCGCGCAGGTCGATGATGGCTTTCGCCACGGCGTCGACATCCTTCGGATCGACGATCACGCCGGCGTCATGCTTTTCCAGATAGGCCGTCCAGTTGGGAATGGGCGAGCAGATGGTCGGGATACCGGCCGCCATGTACTCGAACAGCTTGATCGGCTCGGCCGTGAGGTGGTTGGGGGTGAGATAAAGGGTGCACAGGCCGGCAAAGCTTCGCTCCAGCGCCTTGCGGATGCCGTCGCGCTCGACCCAGCCCAGATATTCGACCTGCTTCCAGCCAGGCATGGCAGTGATTTCGGCCTTGTCGGCGTCGCTCTTGAATTCGCCGGCCATGATCAGCTTGACGTCGGCCTTCTCGACGGCCTGTATGTCCTCGATGATGCCACGGATGCGGGACAGGCCACCGGCGTAGAGCACGTGGGTGGACGGGCGCGGCGGCGGGGTGTTGTCCTTGCTGGGGTCGAGGCTCCAGTTCTTCGAGCAGCGGATGGTTGTGCAGCGTGTAGAGGCGTCCCGGGCGGGCCACGTCCTGGAAGAAGGTGGCCTGGGTGGGCGAGGCGGTGACCACACCATCGAGAGCGCGCACCGATGCGCTCGCAGCCGCAGGGCGATCCTGCCGACCAGTTTCCGGATGGGCTGCGGGATCCAGTGCTGTTGAGGACCTGGTTGGCCAGGTCTTCGTGTACGATCCATGACGATGCGGTGACCGCACAGTTTCATGAACAGCCCCAGCGGGGATCAGTTCGGGGTCGTGGAAGTGGTAGATCTCGGCCTTGAGTTTGCGCGCGGTGTTCCAGGCTTCATACATCTTGGCGGTCATCCGCGCGATGCGGCCCTTGCGCTCTTTCAGCGGGTGGATGGTGACGCCCAGCCGGGCAGCCTCGGCCACTTCCTCGGGTGTGGCGGCAATGACGGCATGGGCGTCGTAGCCGGCCCTCGGCCATCGAGGCCACTTCCTTGCGGATGATGCGGATTTCGACCCCACGGTGCACCGTGGAGATATGGCAGATGCGCTTTTTCATTTCCAGCCTTTTCCGAACTTGAACTGCAGGGCCTCACGGATCCGGACGCTGAGTTCGCGGACATTGGAGGCCAGTGGGCACGCCACAGCTTGGGGTGGGTCAGGATGCCCAGTGGGGTGATGCCAGCTTCGATGAGCTGGAACGGATTGCCGCAGGCCCAGTGAGGCCCGGCGGATCATCATCGGACAGGTAGACCGCAAAGGGCTTCATGGCCTCGTCGTCGTAGCACTCACTGGTGATGCCGGTGCGGGCGCGAAGTGCCTCGTCACGGGTCAGCACCCGGTTGGGCATCTTGAGGAAACGGTTCATCCAGTCGCCGTGCGAGCAGACCACGTCCATCGGCAGGCCGAAGCGCTGACGCAGGTCCTGCAGGTTGCGCTCGAACAGTGCGTGGATCTCGGGCATGGCCGCCTCGACCGCCGCGGGCGAGCGCAGACGATTCTGCCTGGCGTACTCGGCCAGTTCCTCGAAATGGTAGCTGACATGCACGCCGGCACCGGCCAGGTGCTTCATCACCGCTTCGTCCAGTGTGCTCTGCCGGAAGTAGTAACTGGCGCGGCAGCCCAGCTCGGTCTCGATCCGGTGCCAGTCCAGCGACAGTCGGGGGTCGGTGTCGATGTCGTGGCGCATGACCAGGATCTTCGTCTGGTCATTCACCTGGCCGGCGCGCAGCATGGCCAGCCACTGTGGGTTGTCGATGACCTGGTAGCCCGCGTTCCGGGCGTTCTGCAGCAGCCGCCGATATTCGTCGAGACGCGACGGCTGCAGGATTTCCTCGTACAGGCGCCAGCCCAGCCGCTTGAGGCGGCTGCTGGGCCGTGGCGGCAGGTCCGGCACGGGAATGTTGCCGGACGGGGTGGGAGAGGGGAAGCAGTGCTCATGGTGCCGTCGACTCAGTGATGGGCAGGCGGTTCATTGCCGGAAGGGCCGCGGGAGGATGCGCTGCGCGGTTCCGGGAAGAAGCGGGTGTGGTCCTGGTATTTCGGGTTGTCCTGGAACTGCTGCTGCGGGGCGTCCTCGCGAGGGTGCGGCTGATCCTGGTACTGGTGGGGCCGGATGAACCGGGTCTCGGGAACGATCTGCGTCTGCGGCATGAACTGCGAGTGCGAGAACTGGCTGTGCGCAAACTGGGACTCGGGCGAGAACTGCGTGTCGAACATGGTATTGAGCTGCTCGGCACGGCGGCGGCGCACGATGTGGCCCAGGCGTGCCTGTGCCAGTGCAGCCGAGGCGAAACCGAGGCAGAAGAACAGCGCCACGAAGCTGACGTTGCGGGACAGTGCCCATTCGAGGGCGGCAAACATCAGCACCGGTATGGTTTCGTGGGCGATGCGTGGCCATCTCTCCAGGCCGGTCACCAGTGCACCGAGCAGCGTGCACCAGATGGCCACGAACAGCAGGAACGGAATCAGGCCGGTCTGCGCCCAGATGTCGAGCGCGTTGTGCATGTAGTAGCCGGAATACTTCAGGTCGCTGAGCTGGAACGCCCATTCACCGGTGAAGGGGCGGTTGGTGATCAGCATCAGGCCCTTGTTCATGATTTCCTGGCGGATCTGCCAGGAGGAGTCCTGCTCGTCGGGCGTGAAGACCGACTCGAAGCGGGAGCCTTCGAACACGGTGGCGAAAGTGCCGGTTTTGTAGCCGACAAAGAAGCAGGCCGCCACGATCAGCACCATGACGCGCATGGTCATGCTGCTGGACAGGAACGGGATGGCCAGCAGCGACACCACGCAGAACATGGCAGCACTGCGTGATGGAATGACGAAGGCCACACCGATGGCCAGCAGGATGAACATCCACTGCCAGAAGGCATTGCGGATGCGTGGAGCCAGGATGGTGCTGCAGATGGCAAAGGCGTCGCCCATCAGCTGGTAGTTGAGCTTGACGCCGGTTTCGGAGCTGGAATCCGACAGGCCCTGCATGTTGAAGTTGCGGGCGTTGAACACGGCGTAGGCTGCGATGATCAGCCAGGTGATGACGAATGCCCTGTAGACCCGGTGGCTGCGGGCGGCGGCCCCCACGAAGTACAGCACCATGCCCAGGAAGATGATGGGCACCAGTGCCATCAGCAGGTCTTCGCGCTCGCCACTGGACTGTCCCCAGACCTTGTAGCTGATCCAGGCGAAGGTGGGATAGGCAAAGAAAAAGGCCACCGCGAAGGTGGTGGTCCAGCGCACCGAAATGCTGCTGTGGCGGGCGGCCAGCGTGGTGAGCAGCAGCAGCGAGGCGGAGGCGCCAGTCCAGACGATGCTGGGGATGCCCGGGGTTTCCTGCCACAGGATGGGCAGCATCCCGAGGTGAAAGATCACCGACAGGCTGACCAGCAGTGTGACGAAGGAACTGGGCTTCTGTGGCCGGGAGCCATACCCGAAGGTATCGAAGAAGTTCGGCCGGCGGTGGCGCCGGATGTGCTGGGGTTGAAGGTGGGAGGCCGCCATGGTGGATCCTTGAACCGGTCTTGGGTGCGCCGCAGGAGCGGCGCACCGGGGAGTGCTTCAGGTGCCCGAGCCTGATGGGCGTACCTGCTGGCCGCCGGCCGCCCGCCATGTAGTAGCACGTACACCACATACAGGGGCCGCATAACCTGCCGAAAAACCAGCGGAACGCCGACATGGCCTCGCTGGGCAGCGTGAAGGTGGCGATGCTCACGGCCAGCAGGCCGATCTGCCAGTACAGGTCGATCTTGGCCTGGCGCACGATCAGGAAGGTATAGCCGAGCGGGCTGGCAAAGAAGCGGATGAACAGCAGGGGGCGAAGATGCGGGCGATCTCGCCGGCCTCGCGCAGTGGTTCACCGAAGACCAGGGCAAACAGCTCCGGCCCCCAGAAGAACAGGACGAGCGACGGGAAGACTCCCAGGATGGCCAGCAGGCGCAGCGTCTGCTTATAGGCCCCCCGGCACTGGCCAGTGCGGTTGAACTCTTCGGCGGCACGGTTCTTGAACACGTCCTGTGCCGAGGTCGAGATGATCGACATGGGCGCCGAGATGGTCCGCCAGGCGGTGCCCAGCAGGCCGGCAGCGTGTTCGCCGAAGCGGGTGCCGGTGAGCAGCAGCGGAATCTGCTGCGCCACAGTGTTGATGAGGGCCGAGGGCAGCGCGATCATCGGTGTCTTGCCGTGGGTGCGCATCAGCTCGCGCCAGTCGTGGCAGGGCTTGTGCCGGGCATACTGTGTTTCGGGCAGGTCGTGGGCCAGCAGGAACTGCTTCAGGCCGATCCAGGCCGCCCAGCTGCCCATGCTGGTGCCCAGCACGAAGCCCAGCATCAGCATCATGCCGCTGGGCCAGAAATAGATGAGGATGAGCTGCAGCAGCGCCGTCAGCCCCGCCGAGGTGATGCGGATGCGGTTGACCACACCGAACGCCCCGGAGGTGACGGCCATGGCCAGCCACAGCGTTTGCATGGCCAGCGCCCAGGTACCCAGGCCCACCAGCACGGAGGCCGAGAGCGGCCAGCCGGGCAGTTGCGTCTGGATGAGTGTCTGCAGCGCCATGGCAATGAGCGAGAGCAGTACACCCACGCCGATGCTGGTGGCCATGCCGATGCGGAAGGCCAGGCGCCGGTCGCTGGCCAGTGGCAGCGCCACCAGCAGCACTTCCATGCGCGCCGTGGCCGGCACGATGGCAATGTAGATGACCGCCTGCCAGATGGCGTAGATGCCCAGCGCCTCGACACTGACCATGCGCGTGAACAGCAGCATGGCCAGCAGCGGGATGGCCTGGGCGGCAGCACTGCCGGTGAGTACCTTCAGCACCGTGCGGACGTACGAGCCCTGGCGGGGGGCGGACGATGCGCTGGGCTTGTCGCCATCGGCCGGTGCAGGCTGGCTGGCGGTGGAAGCACCGGGGTGGCTGGCCGGGGAGGATGTATCGGGCTCCCCTGCCGGGGTGCCCGTGCCTTCGGGGCGTGCTGATGTGCTCACGGTGGCTTACAGCGTGCTGTCGACGGCGGCTACCAGGGTGATCGATGATCTGGGCCTGCAGGGCGTGGTCGATGTCCGGGTACATGGGCAGGCTCAGCACTTCGTCGGCAGCCTTCTCGGCGTGCGGGAAGCTCTGGGCGGCCAGCGGCGTGCCGGCATAGACCGGCTGCTTGTGCAGGCACATGGGGTAGTGCACGGCGGTGGGTACGCCATTGGCCTTGAGCACCTCAATGACCTTCGCACGGTTGGGCACGCGCACGGTGTACTGGGCGTAGACGCTGGTGTTGCCTTGTGCCACCGTCACGGTGCGGATCTGCGGGTGGGCGGCGCTGGCGACCAGACGGGCATAGCGGGCGCCGGCATCGGCGCGCAGCTTGACGTCCTCGTCGAAGTGCTCGAGCTTGACCAGCAGCACGGCGGCCTGCAGGGTGTCCAGTCGTCCGTTGATGCCGACGGCCGAGTGCACGTAGCGCTGCGACTGGCCATGCAGGCGGATCTGGGAGATCTTGCGGCCCAGCTCGTCGTCGTTGGTGAAGCAGGCACCGCCGTCACCGTAGCAGCCCAGCGGCTTGCTGGGGAAGAAGCTGGTGCAGCCGATGGTGGACAGGCCGCCCGAGCGCTTGCCGTGACGGGTGGCACCAAAGCTCTGGGCGCCGTCCTCGATGACCGGCAGGCCATGGCGGGCAGCAATGGCGTTGATGGCTTCCATGTCGGCGCACTGGCCGTACAGGCTGACCGGGATGATGGCGCGGGTGCGCGGCGTGATGGCCGCTTCCAGCAGGTTGGCGTCCAGGTTGCAGGTGTCGGGGTCGATGTCGACGAAGACCGGCGTGGCGCCCAGCAGGCTGACGGTCTCGGCCGTGGCGATGAAGGTGAACGGGGTGGTGATGACCTCGTCGCCAGGGCCGATGCCCAGGGCCATCATGGCCACCTGCAGTGCCGTGGTGCCGTCACTGATGCCGACGGCATGGCGTACGCCCACGTATTCGGCCAGGCGCTTTCTCCAGCTCGGCCACTTCCGGCCCCATGATGTACTGGCCATGGTTGAGCACGGCATGGATGCGCTCATCGATGGCGGGTTTCAGGCGGCGGTACTGCTGCTTGAGGTCGATGAAGTCGATGTTTTGCAGGGGGGCGGGCATGATGGCTTCTTCTTTCGGCTTGGGCTGGCGCCTTGCTGGCGCCCAGGGGCGGTTCCGGGCTTGCGGCGCGGCACCGTCGTGACAGGTTGCGGATCAGGCCTCGGGCTCGATGGGCTCGCAGGCGTGTGGTGTGATGGTATAGCCAGTGTGACAGTCGGGACAGTGAACAATGGCACTGTCCTGACCGTGGGACAGGTCGGGCAGCTTGACGCCGCACTGGCAGACCCAGCCGGTGCGACGGGCGGGCACGCCGACCATCAGGGCGTGGTCGGGCACGTTGCGCGAGACCACGGCGCCGGCGGCGATGAAGGCGTAGCGGCCGATGGTGGTGCCACAGACCACGGTGGCGTTGGCGCCGATGCTGGCACCCTTGCGCACCAGGGTGTTGCGGTACTCGTGCTTGCGCGAGACATGGGCGCGCGGGTTGAGCACGTTGGTGAAGACCATGCTGGGGCCGCAGAACACGTCGTCTTCCAGGGTGACGTTGTCGTAGATGGAGACGTTGTTCTGCACCCGGACGTTGTTGCCCAGAACGACACGGTTACTGATGTAGACGTTCTGGCCCAGTGAACATCGCTCGCCCAGCACGGCGCCGCCGCTGACGTGAGTCCAGTGCCAGACCTTCGTTCCTTCACCGATCTGCGCGCCTTCGTCGACAACGGCGCTGGGGTGGATGCTGGTGGAAGTTTGGGGCTTTTCCATGTGCTTGGCCTGATGTCGATGGTGGGGGCCTTCGTTACATCTACGGAGAATGATAGCGGTGGCCGCCATTCACCGGAAGGCAGGAATGTGCACTGGTGAGGAATTGGACACTGAGCTGGCACATTGTGCGTATCTCTTGTGTCTTAACATGACGAAAAGCTTCAGGCCTTTGTGAATGTAGGTATTTGGCCGTGGGGTATCCGGGACGCTGATAAAATCCCCGACGCCGCTGGCACATACCTTAACCTGATTCATTTGGCGATACAGTCTTGAAGCGTGCTCTTCTCATTGGTGCAATGGCCGAATCCCTGATCGAGTTTCGCGCCGATCTCATCCGGGACCTGGTGGCCAGGGGCTACAAGGTGACGGGCGCCGCCGCCGCGCCGCTCACGCCTGAAGTGCTGGACCAGATCCATGCGCTGGGGGCCGATTTCGTGCCGCTGCCGCTGCACCGTACCGGCATCAACCCGCTGCGCGACATGGTCACGATGCTGGCCATCCGCAAGCTGCTGCGGCGGGTCCGCCCCACGTGCTGATCTGCTACACCATCAAGCCGGTGGTCTATGGCGGGCTGGCCGTGCGCACGGCGGGTGTCCGGCACCTGCGCTTCGTGCCGATGATCACCGGGCTGGGCTTTTGCCTTTCATGGCGGCAGCGCCAAGCGCAATGCGCTGAAGGGGCTGGCCTCGCAGCTGTATCGCCAGGCCATGGTGCCGGTGCACAATGCCATCTTCCAGAATCCGGACGATCGGGCGCTTTTCGTGAAAAAGGGCCTTGTGCCCATGAAGAAGACCCGCATCGTCAATGGCTCGGGCGTGAACCTGACGCAGTTTGCGCGGGTGCCGCTGCCGCCGGGACCGGAGGTGACCTTCCTGCTGGCCGCCCGGCTGCTGAAGGCCAAGGGCATCCGCGAGTACGTGGAAGCGGCCACCCAGGTGAAGCAGAAGTACCCGAATGCGCGCTTCATCATCATCGGCTACAAGGATTCGTCGCCCGATGCCATCCCCGAGTCGATGATCGAGAGCTGGGCCACGTCGGACGTGATCAGCTACGAGAGTGGGGTGAAGGATGTGCGTCCCTTCGTGACGCGTGCCAGCGTCTGCGTGCTGCCGTCGTATTCCGAGGGGCTGCCGCGTACCGTGCTGGAGGCCCTGGCCATGGGGCGGCCCGTCATCACCACCGATGTGCCGGGTTGCCGCGAGACGGTGACGCAGGACGTGAACGGCTGCCTGATTCCGGCGCGCAATGTGCCGGCCCTGGTGGCTGCCATGGAACGTTATCTGACCGAGCCGGGGCTGATGGAGCGCCACGGCGAAGCCAGCTACCAGCTGGCACTTGAAAAATTTGACGTCAGAAAGGTAAACGTCGATATTCTTGCCGCTACAGAGTAACTCCGGTCACGTTCTCTGATTTTATCTGGCGCCCGTCCGATTCTGGTGGTTGAATCGGGGGTTTGCCATTTTCCCTCAGTGAGGAACAGCCAGATGGCTGCTCAGAATAACGCCAGATCGGCCTGGTTGCCGATCTGTTTCCGTTGGTCCTTCGTCATATTGCTGTTCCTGACGATGGTCGTGCCCAACTCCATCAAGCCGGTGTCGGTGAGCTTTCTGGCGCTTACCGCCGCGCTGGGGTGGCCGCTGACCAACTTCTCGCCCGCCTTCATGCGGGTGGTCTGGATGCACGCGGCCTCGTCGGCCGTCACGCTGCTGTATCTGGTGGTGGGGCTGGTCAACGGCGCCAGCAATGAGGCGCTGCTGCAGACGCTTTTCATCTACATCGTGTCGCCCGCGCTCTGGATCCTGGTGGCCGGCGGCGTGCTGGCCACCTTCGAGAGCGACTCGCTCGAGAGGATGATGGAGAACAACGCCATCTTCGGCGCGGCCAGCGTGGGCCTGTTCTTCTATCTGTTCCTGAACGGCGGCCCCGAGGCGGTGAGCTTCTTCATCGAGCCCGAGAACGCCAACGTCAACCTGGTTGACGGCTATTCGGGCGCCACGATGCACGTCTATGGCACGCTGCTCTTCATGTCCAGCGCGATGTTTGCCATGCTGGCCGTCGGCGAGATGGGCACCAAGCTGCTGATCACGCTGGGCATCCTGGTGGTGGTGGCGGTCACCTCCGGGCGTTCGGCCCTCATGCTGTCGGTGCCCGTGGGGCTGGTGCTGGGGGCGCTGCTGCGCCCCGGCATCCACGGCCAGCGCGCCGGCACCATTGCCTGGGCGCTGGGCAAGCAGGTGGGCATTGCCGTGCTGGCGGGTATCGTCTTCATCATCCTGCTCAGCAGCTTCACCGAGGTGGACGTGCTCTACATCATTGGCGGTTTCTGGGAAGAGCTGTCCGGCGGTGGCGGCTCCGAACGTACCAACCAGGCCAATGCGCTGTTCGATGGCATCATCTCCTCCTTCGGCATTGGTGCCGGGCACGGCATCGGGGTCAATTACATCCGTAGCGAGATGTATCCCTGGCGTTATGAGATCGTGCTGCTGGCAACCATCTATCGCGTCGGTTTTGCGGGTGCGCTTGTCTATGCCTGGCCGTTCATCCGCTATGGCTGGGGCGTTTTCGAGACCTGGAAGCACAAGCGGCTGACCAATTTCGATGTCTTCCTGTTTGCAGGTTGTGCCAGTGCGTTCATCGCTGCCGCCACCAACCCGTACATCGAGGCCTACACTTTCCACTGGATGTATGTAGCTTCCGGTGACGATCTTCCTGGTGCGCCATCCGGGCACGTCGATGTTTGACGCACGGGTGCGGCGCCGGGGCTCGCGCGTGGTGCGCGGCCCGATGCCGGCTCCCGTCATGCCGGGTGCCATGGCGGCACGGCAGGGGCGCGGCCGCCGGTCAGCGCGGGATGCAGCAGTACCCCGCCGGCCAGCGTGGCGAGGCAGTACCCGCGTACCGCGGCGGAGCAGTATCCGGCCGGCCAGCGTGCGAAGCAAGTATCCCGGCGGGGCCAGCGACCGGTGCAGCAATACCCGGCCGGCCAGCGCCCGATGGGACAGTACCCGGCCGGCCAGCGTCCGGCGGGACAGGTCTACCCGGCCGGCCAACGGCCCGCCGGTCAGCGGGCTGCTGGTCAGCAGGGCCATGGGCCCGCGCCCCGTGCGGGGCAACCCAGGGGCGGCTGCGCTGAGGGCCTTGCGGCAGGCGCCGTGCCCGGCATGATCCGGCACGGCAGCCCTGTGCGGACGTTCCTGCAGCCTTGCAGGGGCGCCCGGGCTCCGGGGAAGGTCGACCGATCTGGCGGGCGGGCCGTTGCTCGATGAGTGGGCGGATCGATCACCGTGAACCTCGGAGGAAAAATGAGAAGGGAGTTTCTGAAGACGCTGGGGGCCGGTGCCGCCACGTTCCTGATGGCCCAGCAGCTGCGGGCCGCCACGCCCACGGGGCCCGGTCGCCTGGATCGGGTCGTCTCGCCGCTGGAGTACGGGGCTAAGGCCAACGGGCGCGATGACGACACGCTGGCGGTGATCCGCGCTGCCCAGGCGGCCGCGCGGCAGGGCATCTGGCTGGTGTTTCCGGCCGGGGAATACGTCATTACCGACCAGGTGAGCTTCTCGGGCGCCATGGCGGGCGTCAAGGGTGAGAAGGGCAATCTCATCCGCTTGCAGAGCAGCTCGAAACGGGCGGGCTTTCTGGTGCGGGAGCTGTCCGAGCGGGATCCGATCAAGGATCCTTTCCTGGTGTCCGGCCTGTCCATCGAGTGCCAGGTGACCTACCCGGACCAGGCGGCTGCCATCTACCTGATCGACACCCAGGGCGTGCATGTGGTGGACAACCGGATCCACCATGTGCAGGTGGGGCACGGCATCTATGTGCGGGGCATGAGCAACGGCATCAACAGCACGCGTGCCGTGGCCTACAACGTGTTCCGCAACAACGTCATCGAGGTGGAGCCTCTGCCCGACCACGACTGCTTCGGCATCGAGATCGAGGCCGAGCGGTTGCTGCCGGCCGGGAAAGTTCCCCGCGCGAGGCTGGCTGCGGCGCTTCGTGCTGCCGGACATTCCGGTGCCGGCGCACGACAACCCTGCTGGAGGGCAACCAGATCAGCGGCGCCTACTACGGCATTTCGTTCCTGGGCGTGCGGCGCAGCCTGGTGCAGGACAACAAGCTGCAGGGCCAGATCCGCTGCATGTCGATCCAGCACCAGTCCCACTACAACGTCATTACCGGCAACGAGCTGACGGATTCGCTGTCCTCGTCCATCCATCTGGCCTACGGCTCATCGTTCAATACGGTCAGCTACAACCGCATCCGCAACAACCGGGCGCGGGGCGAGGGGCTGCTGCAGGCCTATGTGGGGGCGTCGAAGAACGACTTCTACATGAACGAGGTGGAAGTGGGCAGCGAGGGGCTGCCAGTACATGATCTACTGCGCGGTGGTGGCCAACGAGAACTCCTTCTGGGGCAACCGGCTGTCCGGGCCGGCAGGCCGCGCCTACATCGCGGTGGAGTCGGCTTTCAACAGCAAGTTGCGGCGCAAGAGTCACCGGGGCTATGGGCTGCGCGGGGCTGACGACCATTTCACCGATCGCGGCATGTACGGTGTGCGCATTGTGGGCAACGAGATCCGGGCCACGTCCATGAACGTGCCGGTGTACGTGCTGGCTCAGGTGGGCGACGATCGGGGGCAGTATCCGCTGCTGATGTGCGAGCTGTCCGGCAATCAGGTGCAATGGACCGGCCGGGGGCCGCTGCTGGAGTTGTCGGAAAGCCAGGCGGGGTTGCTGCGGCAGATCAAGCTGGTGGGCAACGAGTTTGCGCCGGTGCCGCGTCGTGACCAGCTGGTGCTGCCCCGGGGGCAAGCACTTCAGCGAGATAGGTGGACCGCGCCATCGTCCCGCAGATCGAAGGGATCTGAACGTCCCCAGGGGGAAGGAGCCGGGGCGGCGTGCCCCGGCAGGCGGCGTCAGGTGGCCGCGGAGACCGGTGTGCTGGCCGGCCGGCGCGAGACCCAGGCCAGGGCCACGGCGTCGAAGATGGCGCGTGCCACCCAGCAGATGGCGGCGCCCTGCAGGCCGAAGAAGCGGGCCGACAGGGTACAGGGCCGGAATGTAGACGGCCAGTTCGATGAGCTGGATGGTGGCGCAGGCGCGCACCCGGCTCTGGGCGTGCAGGTACGACGTGTAGATGACCGAGACGGTGTAGAAGAAGGCGCCCAGGCAGATGATGCGGCCCAGCGTGGCGGATTCCGGTCCCACCTTGTCGCCCATCCAGAACTGCAGGATGGTGGGGAAGGCCAGGCACAGCACGATGTACATGGCGGCCGAGATGAGCAGCAGCCGGTTGCGCCACATGACGAAGATGCGGTGGCCTTCGCCGGCGTCATGCTGCAGGCGCGCGGTCAGCATCGGGAACATCACGTTGGTGATGGCCGAGGCGATCATGGTGCTCTGCAGGATGATCTCGTTGGGGATGTAGTAGGCGGTGACGGCCGCCGCCGAGATGGCTGAAAGCGATGATGAAGCGGTCGGACTGCATCAGCAGCGGATGGGCGATGTTGCTGACCGTCATCCATTTGCCGAAGCGGTTGAGCTGCACGCGGATGCTGCGCCGCTGGGCCGGCGTGCTGGCCTGGAGGGCCTGGCTGCCCAGATTGGTCCGCAGGGCGTGCATCTTCTTGCGCACGTTGAAGTACAGCATGAACAGCCCGACGGCGCGGCTGATCAGGATGGAGGCCACCAGCGGCACCAGCGACTGGCTGAAGAGCGACACCAGCATGGGCGCCACGAAATTGGCCACGCCCAGGTACATGCGCACGATGCTGGGGACGCGGAAGTCCTCGAAGGCTTCGATGATGCCGCGATAGAGCGCACTGAGCACCTGCACCGGCAGCGTGAAGATGAGGATGATGGTGGCGATCTTCGGTTCCTGCGCACCGATGTTGCGGTAGGTGATGAGGGCTTTCCACGTCGAAGCCCACCGCCACCAGGAAGAGCGCCACACCGATGGCACTGTAGGTGATGGACAGGCGCCAGGCCACGTCGATGGCCGGCGGGATCTGAGCCAGGTCTCCCTTGCCGCGCAGGGCGGACACGTACTGGGTGGTGGCACGGCCGATGCCGAGGTCCAGGGCCGAGGCGTAGCTGAGCAGCGTCCAGGCCAGGGCGATCATCCCGAAGCGCTCGTTGTCGATGCGCGAGAGCAGCAGCGGAATGAAGAAGAAGGCCGCAAGCGGCGTGGAGAAGAGGCCGGCGAGCGACCACAGGATCTTGGATCGGTACATGCTTGTCTGTCGAAGGCGGCCGGCGGGTCAGGCGGTGCGCGCGGCGGCAGGGCCGGCGGCCTGCCTGAGCAGCTGCACCAGCTGCGGACCCACGGCGGCGATGCTGTAGGTGCTCTCGGCGGCCTTGCGGCCTGCGGCACCCATCCGCGAACGCAGCTCCGGTGAGGCGGCCAGTGTCTCGATGGACTGCGCCCATTCCTCGGGACCGCTGACCAGGAAGCCGTGGACGCCGGACTGCACGATGTCGATGTTCATGCCCACCCGACTGCCGATGACCGGCAGACCGGCCGCCATGTACTGGATGAGCTTGAAGCCGCACTTGCCCCTGTTCCCAGGGGCGTGTCTTCCAGTGGCATGATGCCCAGGTGGGACTGGTTGAGTTCCCGGGCCTCGGTGTCGCTGGCCCAGGGGATGTGAACGCTCTGCACGCCGGGCCACTGACGTGCCTCGGCGCCGATGACGCGCAGCTCCAGCGGGTAGCGGCTGGTGAGCTGCTCCAGCACCGGGCGGATGATCTCCAGATACTTGGAGGTGGAGGGCGAGCCGATCCAGACGATGCGCAGCGGGTTGTCGGCCGAGATGACCGGCTGCTGCGGCGCCGGCAGGATGCGGTACTTCTCGAAGTCGATGGTGCTGGGCAGGATCTCGACCCACGGAGCGCCGGCATTGCGGGCGCGTGCAGCCAGATAGCCGTTGCCGCACATGACCAGGCGGGCCCCCGCCATCAGGCGGTCGATCTTGTGGCCCAGCAGACGCCGCACCAGGGGATTTCCGGACTGGTCGTAGTTGTGGAAGATGGCGTCATCGAAATCCAGCACGTAGGGCACGCCATTGTCCAGCAGCCACTTTTCCAGTCCGAAGGGCAGGTAGGGCAGCAGCTCCTTCTCGATCCAGAGCAGGTCGAAGCGCCCGCTGCCGGTGATGGAGGGCATCTTCAGGATGCGCCGGGCCAGCAGCTGCAGGCGCTGCAGATTGATGCTCTGCCCGCCATACATGCGTTTCAGGTAGTCGTTGTCGAACAGCGGGAAGTGTTCGGTCTCGATGCCGGCCTGATGCAGCACGGGCAGGTACTGAAGGGTCCTGACGCGGGAGGAGGCTCCCTGGGTGTCGTAACGGGTCAGCAGCGCAATTCTGGGCATGGGAAACGCGGTCTCTCCGGCCTGGCGATCCGTGCGGAGGGCATGCGGCACGGATTGTCGTGAAGCGACGCCAGAGGAACCGGAAGGGAAAGATGTGTCGGTTCTTTTACTATGAAAGCATACCCTACGGATGTGCAGGGGCAACGACATGATGTATAGGATCTGTTACCCGGAATGACAATTCTGAAATGCCGGGTTGCATGTGTGTCGCCCCATGAAAAACGCCCCTCGCGGGGCGCTTTTCATGGGGCGCATGGCAGTGTGATGCGGCCTGCCATGCGCGCCGGGTGCCAGGCAGTGACCTTCCGGGAAGGTCACTGCCCGAGCGGGCTGAAGGATCAGCCCTGGTGGCCTTCGCCGTAGAAGCCCTGGCCGTAGGTCTCGCCGTAGGGTGTTGTACTCGCCGTAGTAGCGGCCGGCCTTCTCGAAGTCGTGGTTGTTGAGGATGACGCCGAGAATGCGGACGTTGGCGGCGGCGATACGCTCCAGACCACGACGGGCCATGGGGATGAGCGTGGAGTTGGCCTTGACCACGTAGATGAGGCCCGTGGCGTTGGCCCCGATGGGCAGCGCGTCGGACACCAGCTCCAGCGGCGGGGTGTCGATGACGATCAGCTCGAAGTGCTCTTTCAGCTGCTCCAGCACGTCGGTGAAGCGCGGGCTCATGACCAGGTCATGCGCATTGCGGGCACGGGTGCCGGCCACCAGCACCGAGATGTCCAGGTCGTTGAGCGGCAGCACGCAGTTCTCGATGGGCTCGCCATGGAACAGGTCGCTCAGGCCCTTGGTGTTCTCGGGGATGTTGAGCATGCGGCGCACGGCGGGCTTGCGCATGTCGCAGTCGATCAGCAGCGTGCGCTTGGTGCGGCCCTGCTCGATGGCGAAGCTGGCTGCCATGGTGGACTTGCCCTCGCCCGGCAGGGTGGAGGTGAAGGCCACCACCGGCCGCTCGACGTTCATGAGGGACAGGCGCACGCCGGTGAGGGCAGAACGCACCGACTCGGAGAACAGCGACTGGGGCTGCATGGTGCTGCAGCATGGGCAGCTGCTTGGCGTCTTCGCCGGTCAGCGGGCACGGCCACCAGCAGCGGGACGCCCAGTTTTTCCTGGACTTCGTCGCTGGAGCGGATGACGGCGTTCTTCTGCTCGCGGCTGATGGCCAGCATGGCGCCCAGCAGCGTGCCGATGAGCGCGGCCAGCAGGATCAGCTGCGGCTTGGGCGGCATGGCGGCCAGCAGCGGCGGCACGGCCGGGTCGACCACGCGGGCGATCGGGTTCTGGAAGTCGGCCGTGGCGTCGGTTTCCTTCACCTTGGCCAGGAAGGTCTGGTAGATCTGCTGGTTCGTGGCCACTTCACGCTGCAGCACGTTCAGCTTGCCTTCCTTGCGGTTGATCTCCTGGATGTTGCCCTTGGAGGAAGCCACTTCCTGTTCCAGCGCACGCTCGGTCTCGCGGAGCCACTTCACTAGGCCTTGGAGATGCTGGAGATGACGGCCTCGGACTGCTTGCGCAGGCTGCTGCGGGCCAGTTCCAGCTCGCTCTGGGCCTGCTTGTAGGCCGGGTGCGAGGCACCCATCGAGCCGGCCACCTCGGCCATGCGCTTCTCGGCGTTGGCTTCGGCTGCACGGGCGGCCACCACGGCCGGGTTGTTGAAGACCTCGGGCACCTCGTAGCGGTTGCGGGAACCGCGCTGGACCTGGTGATAGACCTGTTCAAGGCGCTGGCGCTCGACGCGGGCCGCGATCAGGCGGTCGGAGGAGTTGTCGAGCTGACGCTCGTTGCCGCCCAGGGCCGACGTGGGCGTGGCCACCAGGCCGATCTCTTCACGATAGGCCTGCAGGTTGGCTTCGGCGTTTTCCAGGTCGGTGCGCAGCTGGTTCAGACGGTCGTTCAGCCAGCGGCTGGCGGTCTGCTGCATGTCGAAGCGCGCGTCCAGGTCGGCCGTGATGTAGGACTCGGCCGTCTGGTTGGCGATCTTGGCGGCCAGCACCGGATCCGGGGACTCGAAGCGGATCTCGACCAGCTGGCTGTTCTTGATGGGCGAGATGTCCAGGCCCGCCTTGTAGCGCATGAGGACCTGCTCTTCCAGGGCTTCCTGGGACAGTTCCTTCACGTTGCCCTCGGCGGCCTGTTCCTTGCCTTCGGGGGTGAGCTCGGGGATTGAGTAGGGGTTGTTCTCAAGGCCCAGCGCCTTGATGACGCGGATGCCCACCTCGCGCGAACGCATGAACTCGGCCTGCGTCTGGAAGAACTCGCGGCTGCCGGCGGGCACGCCATAGATCTCTTCCAGCGGCACCACGCTGCGCTTGTTGTTCTCGATGAGGATGGTGGCGCTGGCCTGATAGATGGGCGTCATCAGGTTGACGGCCACGGTAGCCAGCACCGTGACGACGGCCGCCGTGCCGAGCACCAGCCATTTGCGTTCCCGGACGATGCTCAGGTAGGTGCCGAAGGTGGGCGCCGCGCTGCGGACGAGTGCGACTCCGGGCCGTTGTGCGACCTCGACCGGCTCGGCCATGGGCAGGTCGTCGTCAACGGGAAAACGGATTGGACATGTTCATAGTGGAAGGTTGCCGCGGTTCGATGGATATCGGAGGCAGACCGCCTACGAGCGGACTGCAGGGCTGTTTGTCTGGGGGTTGGCAGGGGGCTCCGGGGGACGTGAGGGTCCATGGCGGGGCTTTTCCGGATGCCTGCGCGGGGCAGGCAGAGCTCCCCGACAGGGCGGAGCGCCGGCCACGAGGGCTGACCAGTGAGACGGGCAGCATAGGCGCAAGCCCCTGTTTCTGCCAACACGGAATTATGCCGTCATTGACAAAAGTCTGTTGGAGATCGGCTTTGTCAGCGGGGTTATACAACCTTACCGTGACATGGGTCACGCGCAGCGGTCCGGTGTGTTCCGGAAAGTGATGCCTGCCGGGCGGTCATTTCAGGGAGTCAGGCGGCCCAAGTGGAAAGTTTTCTGTCGTTTTCTAGCCATCGCCACTATTTGAAAACGCATGTGTAACTGAATCACGCGGTTGGTTGGCACTTTTGAAAGAACCTATGTAACCTGACGACACATGGCCACGTGGAGGCAGCGTGCATCATGTAGAGGTTCCGCGGCGGCAGGTTGCTGCTTGAAGCTATTGCATGGTGTTTTCGTTAGTGGCTGACTATGGTGAGATGCTCATCACCCTGGCTGTTGGGTGATCTGTGCGTTTCTTGGTCCCTGGCATGACGCGAACTGGCTATGCTTGGCTTTCCCGCGATGTTGAGCGGATGGTTTCCGACGGAGGGACCCGGTGCAAGGTGCGGCAGGAAGCTGCACGACCTGCCGGGCCTGTCCGGAATCGTTGGCAGCAACCCGCGAGCAATGGCCGATGCGCATTGATGTTCGCAGCACAACGCCGAGTGTTCGTGAAGGAGTCTTACCCTTGGTCTCAAATACCGTAAAAGTCCCAGACAGCCGCAAGATCCGCTTCGCGCTGGTGGGCTGTGGCCGCATTTCGGCCAATCACTTCGATGCGCTGGAAAAACACGCCGACCAGGCAGAACTGGTGGATGTCTGTGACATCGATCCGGAAGCCCTGCAGAAGGCGGTGGCGCGTACCGGCGCCCGGGGTCATGCCTCGCTGACCGACATGCTGAAGGAAACCACGGCCGACATCGTGGTGCTGACCACCCCGTCGGGCCTGCACTCGGAGCAGGCCATCGAGGTGGCGCGCAGCGGGCGTCATGTCATCAGCGAAAAGCCCATGGCCACCCGCTGGAAGGACGGCCTGGCCATGTACGCCGCCTGTCAGAAGGCCGGGGTGTACCTGTTCGTGGTGAAGCAGAACCGCAAGAACGCCACGCTGCAGGCGCTGCGCAATGCCATCCGTCAGGGCCGCTTCGGCAAGATCTACATGGCGGTGATCAACGTCTTCTGGACGCGGCCGCAATCGTACTACGACGCCGCCCCCTGGCGCGGCACCTGGGCGCTGGACGGTGGTGCCTTCATGAACCAGGCCAGCCACTACGTGGACCTGCTGGACTGGATGATCGGCCCCGTCGACCGGGTGCACGCCTATACGGCCACGCTGGCACGTGACATTGAGGCCGAGGACACCGGCGTGATGAGCGTGCGCTGGAAGAACGGCGCGCTGGGCAGCATCAACGTCACCATGCTGACCTATCCGAAGAACATGGAAGGCAGCATCGTGGTGCTGGGCGAGAAGGGCACCGTGAAGGTGGGCGGCGTGGCCGTCAACAAGATCGAGCACTGGGAGTTCGAGGACAAGCGTCCCGAGGACGAGCAGATCCTCAATTCGAACTACGAGACGGCTTCGGTGTATGGTTTCGGCCATCCGTTGTACTATCACAACGTCATCGAGGTGCTGCGCGGACGCGCCACGCCGGATACCGACGGCTCGCAGGGCCTGCGCTCGCTGGCACTGCTGTCGGCAGGCTATCGGTCGGCCTGGGAAGGCCGCGAGGTGGCCATCGATGAATTCAGGCAGGATGCCGTGGGCTCGGTCTGAGCACTGCCCCGGCATGGCCGGGCCGGGCGCTCTGAGCCCGGCCGCCTGAACGCATGAGGAACCGGCCATCTGGCCGGTTTCGTTCTTTGGGCCGGGCTGGGTGCCGGGGGCCGGTGTTGCAACCGGGCCAGGGCACGGGGCACGGCATCGGGTTTGGGCCGGCACAGGCCGGGAAGGCTGTCGGCCCCAGGCCGGCACGAACTGAGGACGGGATGATGATCGATCTGCATTGCCATTTGCTGCCGGGCGTGGATGACGGGTCACGGACGATGGAGGACGCGCTGGAGCTGGCGCGTGCGGCCGTGGCCAACGGCATCCATACGTCGGTGCTGACGCCGCACGTCTACCCCGGGGTGTTCGACAACCAGCGCTCGTCGTTGCTGCCCGTGTTTGCCGAGTACCGGCAGGCGCTGTGGGAAGCCGGCATTCCGCTGGATGTGCGGCTGGGCGGCGAGGTTCACCTGCATCCGGACGTGTTCGACATGTTCGCCCGGGGCGAGCTGCCGACGATCGGCGGCCTCAACGGCAAGAAGATGATGCTGCTGGGTTTCCGGACGGGGCCATTCCGCACGGTTCGGATGTGGCCTGCCGGATGTTCGCCGATCAGGGGTGCACTGGCTCATTGCGCACCCCGAGCGCAACAAGGCGGTGATGCGCAACCCGGACATCATCAAGCCCTTCGTGGACATGGGCTGCATGCTGCAGCTGACGGCGGCCTCGGTGGTTGGCGCCTTCGGGCGTTCGGCGGGGCAGACGGCGCACACGCTGCTGACGCGCGGGCTGGCGCATGTGGTGGCCAGCGATGCGCACAATCTGGCGCATCGGCCGCCGCGCATGGGCGAAGCACGCCGCTATCTGTCCCAGCATTTCGGCATGGGCATTGCCTACCGGCTGACGGAAGAAAACCCGGCGCGCATTCTGGCCGAAAGGGTGGCCGAGCCGGGTGAGGAGCTGCCGCTGGCGCAGCCGCAACAGACCACGCCGGCGGCTGCGCCGCAGGGCGTCATCCCGCAGCGCATGTACGCGAACTGAGACCCCTCGTCAGGCCGCGCCCGGTTCCGCTTCAGGGGCCGGGGGCTGGGCCTGGAAGTGCTGAAGCCAGGCGGCCATGCCGCGGATGAGGTGCCGACGGGCCTCGATGCGGGTGAAGACGTGGTCGGTGTGGGGCACCATCTCGACGGCGAAGTGCGCCGGCTGGCCCAGGCGGCTGAAGATGTGGTGGTGATGGTGGCGCAGGTCGTGGCGGCCCATCAGCGTGTTGGCGTAGACCAGCCGGATGTTGACGCCGCGCTTGAGCAGGACCTCCAGGTCGTGCGCGAAGCGTGCGGGCGAGGGGCCTGGCGCACGGTTTCCTCGAGGGGCCGGCAGCGGCAGGGCGCTGGATTCGTTGAGGCGTGCGGGGCACCCGCAATGCCCAGTTTCTGGGCAATGCGGATCACGGCCCGGCGCAGGCCGTATTCGCGCAACCGGCGCAGGGTGCGGGAACATGCGCGAAGCGGTTGGGGAAGTAGTAGGGCTCCATCATGAAGAGCCCGACGATGCGCGGATCGTTCTGGGCCATCTGGAAGCCCGCGTCGGCGCCGGAGCACAGGCCGGCAATGAGAAAGCGGTCGGGCGCAAAGGGCGTGGCGGCCAGCAATGCCATGGCGTCCTCGATGGCGGCGCGGGTCTGGTCCTCGTGCGAGAGGCGGCTGCTGGTGAAGCCGCTGTCACCCAGGCCGGGCAGGTCGAAGCGGATGGCGGTGAGTCCCTGGGCGGCCGCGGTGCGCGCCAGTTCGACGTTGAGCCGGTGGGGGCCCACGCGCGGCAGCATGCCGGCGTTGAGCAGGATGAGGCCGGGCTGGCTGCCAGGCCGGGCCGGCCTGTCGGCGGGCTGGGTGATGGTGCCGATCAGGCGCGCCTCGGGCCCGAAGCAGAGGGTTTCTTCACGATAGGGAATGACGGATGCATCCATGCCGGTCTCTCCGTGTGGGGAACTACTGCGCCTGGGGCGGGGTGGCCAGGGAGCTTTCCTTGGCCGGGGTGCCGGCGGGCTGGCTGCAGATTTCCAGCAGGGCAGCAATGGCCTCGTCAGGGCACCCACTGGCTGTCCAGGGCGGTGTTGGAGGTCCATTCGACGGTGCTTTCGAGCAGGAGGTCTGTCGAGCGGCGCGTCGTGGCTGCGGCAGTGGCCGATGAAGGTGTTGCGGCCAGGCAGGTCCTTGGTGCCCAGCAGGTCCAGCATGCTGCCGGCCGGAAGGGGAAGACCGTCCGGCCGGATGGCCTCAGGTGCCGGCGGATGCGGGTGGTGAGGGCAAAGCCCAGGGCTTCGCTGGTGACGTTGCGCTGGCGGGTCCAGAACTCGTTCATCCGGGCCAGGTGTCCCAGGTACTGTTCGCCGTCCAGGACGGGTTCCCACAGGATGATGCGGCGCGGCCGGGGCAGGTCGCCGATGAGTTCGGCCGCCTGCAGGGCCAGGGTGGCGCCCAGGCGCAGTCCCATCCAGATGGTGGTCTGGCAGCCGCTGAGCTGGCGCAGGTGGACATCGGCCAGCAGGATGTCCTGCCGCCAGCGGGTGAGATAGCCGCTGCCGTCCTCGCCGGGGGAGTCTCCGGTACCGAAGTAGTCGAAGCGCAGCGAGGGCACACCCTGCCGGGACAGCCGTTCGGCCACCACGCGCAGCGAGCGCTGGGCGCGGATGGCTTCCTGGCCGAAGGGGTTGCAGATGAGCACGGCGGTCTCGGGCCGGGAGCTCGGCAACGGGCTGGTAGATGCCGGCCAGCGCGCCCGGCGTCACGTCCGATGCGCACCGGCCGGATGAAGGGCGGGCGCTGTCGTCGGGGCGCACCTGTGCCCGTGCGGGTGTAGGGGTGGCAGGGGCTGGGCGCTGCGGGCAGGCTGTCCGGCGGGGTCATCTCATTGGGCAAACAGGGGAGAGTCGACGATCACATCGAGGATGCGTTCGGCAGCGCGTCCGTCCCACAGCAGCGGACGCTTGCCCGAGGCTGGCTGCGAAAGGGCAGCACGAGCCACCTCAGGATGTGGGCGGGGTTGGTTCCGGCCAGAACATTGGTTCCGTCGGTGATGGTGACGGGGCGCTCGGTGCTGTCACGCAGGGTGACGCAGCGCACGCCCACGGCGCTGGATTCCTCTTGCAGGCCGCCACTGTCGGTGAGGATGATCTGCGCATCCTTCCAGAGGCTGAGGAATTCCATGTAGGACAGGGGCGGTGTGGTGCGGATGTTCGGGCCGAGTTCGATGCGGTGCCTTTCCAGGCTGGCGCGGGTGCGCGGGTGCACCGGGAAGACCAGCGGCAGGTCCTTGGCCAGCGTGCGCAGCACGCCCACCATGCCGGCGAGCTTCTCGGGATGGTCGACGTTGGAGGGGCGGTGCAGTGTGACGACGCCATAGGGCGTGCTGCCCAGTTCGGCACGCAGGGCGGCGCCCCGGCCGCCGCTGGCAGGGTTGGCCTCCAGCCGCTGGATCTGATGGAAGAGGTTGTCGATCATCACGTTGCCGACGAAGTGGATGCGGTCGGCGGGGTGCCCCTCGCGCAGCAGGGCCTCGTGGCCGGAGGGCTCGGTGACGAAGAACAGGTCGGTGATGGCGTCGGTGGCCAGCCGGTTGATCTCTTCGGGCATGCCGCGATCGCCGCTGCGCAGGCCGGCCTCGACGTGGATGAGCACGCGCTGCAGCTTCTTGGCGGTGATGGCGGCGGCCAGCGTGGAGTTGACATCGCCCACCACCAGCACGCCGTGGGCGGGGTGCTCGGTGAGTTCGCGTTCCATGGCCACCATGACCCGGGCAGTGACCTCGGCGTGGGTGCTGCCGCCGGCTTCGAGACAGGTGTCGGGCTCCAGGGGATGCCCAGTTCCTCGAAGAAGATGCGGTTCATGCCCGGGTCGCTGTGCTGGCCGGTGTCGACCAGGCGATGGCGCACCTTCCCGGCCCGCTTGCCGAATGCACGGATGAGCGGGGCGATCTTCATGAAGTTGGGCCGGGCGCCGGCAACCAGGGTGATGTCGATGGGGGTCATGTTGGACGGAGCGTGAACGGGAGCGTGAGCGTGTGGCGGTGGTGGACAGGGCTTCCGGCAGGGCCCGGGGGCGGAACCCGTGGGCAGCCTGCCGGCGTCAGGGATGGCGTCAGCCGGTGAGGGTGGAGGGCGAATGGGCGCTGCCATGGCCACCGGTGAGGGTGGGGAGGCACGCACGTTGCCGGTGCCGCTGCTGCCGTCATGGCGCTGGGACGGGGCCATCTTCAGGCGCATGACGAGGCTCAGGTAGCGAGGCAGTGCCATCTGGCGGCGCCACCGCTTGGGGTTCTCCATGAGGCGGTAGAACCATTCCAGGCCCAGGTTGCGCCAGAAGGGGCGGGCGCGTCTGGCCACGCCGGAGAGCACGTCGATGGTGCCGCCCACGCCCTGGAAGAGGCCCACCGGCAGGTGGGTGCCGATGTCGGCCATCCAGCGCTCCTGACGCGGGCTGCCCAGGCCCACGAACACGATGTCGGGACGGGCCGCGGCAATGCGGGCCGCCACGGTGTCGGCGGCCTCGGGGCTGTAGAGGCGCGAGAGGTCTTCGAGGGTGCCGGGCGGCATGAAGCCGTGGCTGGCGCCAGCAATGCGCAGGCGGGGCCAGGTGGCGCGGATGGTCTTGAGGGCGCCCGCGTTGGATTCGGGCGAGGCGCCGTACAGGTAGATGGACAGGCCTTCGCGCTCGGCGCGGGTACAGAGTTCGGGCATGAGTTCCGAACCGGGCACGCGCTTGATGCGCACGCCGTTGAGGACGCGGGCACCGATGCAGGTGCCAATGCCGTCGGGGATGAGCACATCGGACTGCTGCAGCAGCTGGCGAATGACAGGATCCCGGTGCGACTGCATGGATTTCTCGGGATTCATGGCAAAGACCAGCGCGGGGCGACGGCCCGTGCTGCGGCATGTCTCGACCAGGTCGATACAGTGGTCGGCGATCTGCTCCATGGGCTGGATGATGACGTCCTGATGGAACAGCCGTGTGGTTCGGGGTTTGCTGGGCATCGGTTTCTCTGGCGGAAGCTGAAACGCCCTTGGGAAGGCCTGGACGGATACCGCCCCTTGCGTCCCGCCAGAGGACGCACCGGCTTGCGGGACGTTTTCAGGCCTTTCCTGGCAGCGGGCGCCGGACTTTCGGATTGCCCCAATCTCTCATGTTTGCCCCGACCGGATCATCCCCAGATGTAAGTGTCTTTTCGCGGGTCTGTAAGTGAATATGGCTGTCTTTGTAAGGGATCGGGCCGGGAGGCCGTCCCATAGACAAACTTTTTCAAACCCGATGAAGACTGTTAGTTTGTAAGAAAGTTCCGAATAAATAGTGTGAGCTATTTCCTTGTGTGCTCAAGCTCTTGCGGTTTGATTCTGTTTGATGCTGGCAGCACGCGTTTCCAGCACCAGCAGCATGCCGATGAGCATGTTCTGGAACGAGTAGTCCATGGCCTGCAGGCTGCCGAAGACGCATAGCGCCACCAGGCAGGCCAGCCCGGCCGGATAGCCCAGTCGGGCGTTTCGCCAGGCCAGCCGATAGGCCATGAAGAGGGTGATCATCAGCGACATGAAGCCGACGATGCCGTAGGCGCTGGGTTCGTCGACGAAGGCGCTGTAGGGCAATGAGGTGGCTGCCGTTCAGGCGCAGGTTGTTGTTCTTGGTGCCCTCGCGGCCCACGCCGAAGATGAGCTGCAGCGGTTCGCTCTCGGCCCAGCCCTGCAGGGCGCCGGCCTGCAGCGTGAGCCGGCCGCTGGTGAGGGTGTCGGCACTGGGGCCGTGGGTATAGAGCGTCTGGCCGGTGAGCCGGTTCTGCACCATCTGGATCATCTCGGGCTTGACCATGGCGGTGACGAGCAGCGCCACGAAGACCAGGGCGACCGGGGCGGCCAGCAGCTTCAGCTTGCGGGTGAAGATGGCCACCAGGATGAGGCCGAGGATCATGCCCAGCAGGCCGGCGCGGGCCGTGGTGAGCACGCACAGGGCCAGGCAGCCCATGGCCAGTGCCAGGTAGAAGAGCGAGCGCTTGCCGGGAAAGCGCGCGGCCAGCGTGAAGGCGCTGATGCCGGCAATGGCGTGGGCGAGCGAGGCTGAGTGCTGGTTCTGGAAGACGCTGTTGTAGGCGGTCAGATCGATGCCCGAGACGGCGGCCAGCGACCACTGCAGGCCCACCGGGGGCAGGATGCCGGCCAGCAGCGGAATGGAGATGAGGCACAGGAAGAGCGGGAACACCCGCACGGCCAGGTCGGCGACGGGGTACCAGCGTAGGGCCATCAGTGCCATCAGCATGATGGGCACGAACATGCGGTTGGACGACAGGTTGACCGAGTATGCGGCATCGGGAATGCCCAGCGCGATGCCCCAGATGGGCCCGAAGCAGAAGAACAGATAGGCCCAGAAGAGCGAGGCCTAGCGCCCGCGCCCCCATGGGCAGCGGGTGGGTCCAGATGATGAAGAGGGCCGGCAGGAAGACGGCGCTGCGCCAGAGCACGGCATACTTCACGCCCCCCACGCTCTGGGTCTCGAAGTAGGTCAGGAAGAAGTACAGGACCACCCAGAAGGCCCACGGCAGCCAGCCCTGCACGCGCTGCGGCGTGCGCAGGGACAGACCGGGGGCGACGATGAGGTCGGGGGTGGCTGCAGTGGATGCCATGGATTCGGTTCGGGGTGTGGGTGCCGCAAGCGCCCCGGTGTCCGCGCCGGCCGGACGGGGCGAGGTCCGGGCCGATGCGGGGTCAGCGGGGCGCAGGTTCAGGCAGGCATGGGTCCGGGCAGGTTGTCACTGAGGGGCGTCAGCGGCCTCGGCCACGGCTTCGGTCACGGCGACGGCTTCAGCCTCGGCTTCCCGGGCGTTGGCCGGGGCCGGCGGCTTGCCAATGCCGTACAGCTCGGCCGCGCGGCGGCGCAGTTCGTTCAGGTCGAAGACGATGAGCGTGAGATAGCCGATGTAGGCGCCGGCGCTGATCCAGGTGTAGTGCTCGTGGTGGGCGGCCCAGCTGGCCACCACCACGCAGACCGAAGGCCGTGACGGCCTTGGTGACGTGGTAGGTCTTGGTGGCGCGGATGAGCAGCGGGGCCTGCAGGATGGCCTGGGCAAAGACCAGCGGCAGCAGGCCGGCGGCAATGCGCAGGTAGGTGGCCGAATCGGCGTACCGCTCACCGTAGATGCCCGTCATGAGCGGGTTGGCGATGAGATCGAGCATCAGCGTGAGCGCCAGGCCGATGCCGGCCGCAAACAGGGTGATGCCGATGTGATGGTTGCGGTTGATGAGGCCGGGCTTGAAGAGCGTCTTGGCGCCCACCACCACGGCCAGCATGGCGGCAAAGGCAAAGGCCGCTTCCAGCAGCGTCATGGCGGCGGCGTACTGCGACAGCACGTCGGCCGGCATGGTCTTGCCCAGCGTGACCCGGTCGATGCGCGACAGCGCCACCGAGGCGCTGGAGGCCACGGCCAGCGCCGCCCCCTGGGCAAACAGGCCGCGCATGAGCTTCCAGTCCACGAGGCTGGGGCGGATGCGCGCGTCGGAGAGCCAGTTGCGGCACAAGAGCGCACTCATGACGAGCATCTCGATGATCCAGCCCCAGACCACCCAGGTGACGGGACCGTTGACCCACATGACGATCATCACGATGCCTAGCCGCGAGAACATGGCCAGGATGCGGGCAATCTGCGGGAAGCGGAAGTTCTCGTGGGCATAGTATTCATGGACGGCCAGCGACACCGGCTGCCCGATGACCAGCTGCACGGCCCACAGGATGGCCAGCTGCAGGATGGTGGGATCGGGCATGGTGGCGCACCACAGCACCAGCGGCACGGCCGTGAGCAGGCCGCTGATGAGCTTGGCCGCCAGTGCGGTGTTCCAGAGCCGGGGCATGGTCTCGGCCGGCTCGGCGCAGATGCGCGGCAGCAGCACGCGCTCGCCCGAGATGCTGCCGATGGTGCCGAACACCAGCCACAGCGACATGGCAATCTGCCAGTTGGCGAAGGTGGCGTGGTCGAAGCGGCGGGCGATGTGGCTGGCAATCCAGAGGCCGATGAACATCTGGAGCACGCGCTCGGCCGCCAGCATGACGAAGGTGTAGAGCGAGGACTGGTGGGTGCGGTAGAAACTCTGCAGCTTGGTTTTCAGGCGCGCCATGGAGGAGGTGGCACGGACCGGCCGTGGCCGGCAGGGGTGCCTGGCAAGAGTGAGGGAACGATGCATGCGGCAGGGTGACGGACCGGCATGCAACAGGCATGAAGGCTCCGGGCTGTGCACGATGTGAAAGCACGATACGGGCAGGGCGGAGTCCGGGCCGCAGTGCGGCACACGCGGGAATGCGCCCGAGTATTGCTGAACGCCTGTCAGACGGGCAGGCAGGAAATCACCCGAGAACGTTGATATTAAGGGGGCTCCCTGTTAACGAGGGCGCGACGGTGTAAGAAGTGCTGCAATCTGCAAAATTGATGTGAACTCTGTCCTGCGAGGCTGCACGCGTCCGGCCGGGGCTCGCCTACAATCTTTATCCTTCATGTCGTGCTCTGAATGCCCATTTTCAGGGCATGGCGTAAAATTGTTCGACGCGCGGTAACGGGGTATCTTCTGCGCGTGCGCGTTCTCCTCATTTCCCAGTCACAGTTGCACTTCGTTCCGGTGTCCTTCCATGCCTGATCTTGACCTGGGGGCCTTCCTGGCCTCGTTTCCCTGGACGACATTCCTGGTCGGAGCGTTGCTGTCCCTGTTCCTGATGCTGGCGCTCAAGCCGGTGGCCCGCCGCACCGGCTGGGTGGACAAGCCCAACTTCCGCAAGGCCCACAAGGGCGAGATCCCGCTCATCGGCGGCTGGTCCATCCTGGCCGTGGCCGTGCTGCTGCAGCTGGCGGCGCCGGCCGGACAGCGCGCCCCGCTGGGCTACTGGGTGGGCGGCATCCTGCTCTTCGTGGTGGCCATGCTCGACGACCGCAACCCCATCCGGGCGCGCTATCGCGCCATGGTGCAGCTGGGCGCGGCGCTGGCCGGCGTGACGCTGGGCGGCCAGATCCTGCCCTCGGTGGGCGACGTGCTGGGCATCGGCAACGTGTCGGCCTGGTGGATCATGTTCCCGGTCAGCATCATCGGCACGGTGGCGGTCATCAATGCTGTCAACTTCACCGACGGTGCTGACGGCCTGTGCGGCGGTCTGGGCTTCATCAGCCTGTTCTGGTTCATGGTGGCGCTGATGATCCTCGCGCCATGCCGCCATGCTGAGCGTGGAGCCGGCGCCCTACGCGGCCAGCATGATCCCGCTGGCCGCGGCACTGCTGGGCGGCATTGCGGGCTTCCTGTGGTTCAACCTGCGCAGCCCCTTCCGGCGCAAGGCCGCCGCCTTCCTGGGCGACAGCGGCAGCATGCTGCTGGGCTTCACGCTGGCCTGGTATGCCATTCACGTCACCTCGGCCTACGGTGCCGCCAGCGTCAAGCCGGTGGTGTGCCTGTGGGTGGTGGCGGTGCCGCTGGCCGACTCGGCTTCCTGCATCATCCGCCGCATCCCGGCCGGCGTCACTCCCATGACGCCCGACATGAAGCACCTGCACCACCTGGTGCAGCGGCTGGGCTGCACGGCCGGTCAGGCGGTGTTCGTCATCCACGTGGCGGCCTTCTGCTGCGGCCTGGTGGGTGTGACCGGCTGGGCGCTGGGCGTGTCCGAACCGGTGCTGTTCGGCACCTTCGTGGCGGCGCTGCTGGCCTTCATCGGCTGGACCAACTGGATCTGGCGGCGCATCGACCGCGAGGATGAAGCCGCGGGCCGCCCCGTCAGCGGCCGGCCCACGACGACGCAACCGGCGGCTGCTGGCGCCGACACGTCGGCACAGGCCGCTTCCGACAAGAAGGCAGGGTGTGCTCTGAAAGGCAGACCTGCCCCGGACGCGGGCCAGCCCCGCGTTGCCGTCATCGGTGGCGGAACCGGCCTGCCGGTGATCCTGCGCGGGCTGAAGACGCTGGACGTGGACATCTCGGCCATCGTGACGGTGGCCGATGACGGCGGCAGCAGCGGCATCATCCGCGATTACATCGACGTGGTGCCGCCGGGCGACATCCGCAACTGCATCTGCGCGCTGGCCGATCTGGACCCGCTGATGCTGGAACTGTTCCAGTATCGCTTCGACACCGACGATGCCTTCCTGTCGGGGCATGCCATCGGCAACCTGCTCATTGCCGCACTGAAGGAAATGCGCGGTTCCATTTCCGAGGCGCTGGCGCTGCTGTCGGCCTGGATGCAGGTCAAGGGACGGATCCTGCCGGCTGCGCCCGAGCCGCTGGTGCTGCATGCCACCTTCGCCGATGGCAGCTGCGTCAGCGGCGAGATCGAAGATCGGGCTGTGCCGCAAGCCCATCCGCCAGGTGGCGCTGACCACCATGCAGGGCGAACCCGCCCGCCACGCTTCGCCCCAGGTGGTGGAGGCCATCCTGAACGCCGATCTGGTGGTGCTGGGGCCGGGCAGTCTTTATACGAGCATCCTGCCCAATCTGCTGGTGGAGGAAATCGGCGAGGCCATCGGCCGCACGACAGCCGAGGTGGTCTATATATGTAACATAATGACCCAGTTGGGCGAGACTGAGAATTTTACCGACGCCGATCATGTTAATGTGTTGCATGAACATTTGAAGCGCCCGTTCATTGATACGGTATTGGTGAATATCGGCGAAGTTCCGTTCGATTACCTGGGCAATCAGCCCGATGGTGAAAGCTGGCGACAGGTCGCTCATGATCCCGATGCGCTGCGTCACGCCGGATGTCGGGTTGTTGCCGGTAATTTCTTACGCATGCAGGACGGTGGTGCTTATCACGACACGCATCGGGTGCTGCAAGAGTTACGTCATTTACTAGAAGCGACAAACGGGTTTCGAAAAATCCAGTAAAACTATCCCGTTCGGGGCTCCTTGTGGCCCCTGTCCCACAATTAGGGGAAGACCTGAAAGCGTTCGGGCCTTCCCCTGATGCTTTTTCCGATGGGGGCCGTGCCGTGGCAGCGGCCCGATTCCGTCATTCCGTCACACGGTGCCGTGCAGGCGGCGCTGCGCTTCGCACAGAGGGAGTTTCATGGCAGATTCGCCATCCATCGTGGTTTCCACCGGGCCTGCGCGCGGGCTGGTGGGCGGGGTTGCGCGTCACATGCTGATTCTGGAAGAAATCGCGCAGCATCTGCCGGTCCGGCTGGATTATTTCCAGATCGGGCGACGCCCCGAAGAAAAGGGCGCATGGGCGCAATTGCGCCGCCTTGTGGCCGATTACCTCGAATTTGCACGTCGCCTGAAAAGGCCAAGGCCGAGGGCGGTCCGGTGGTGGCGCACGTCAACAGCTCGGTGCGGCCGGTCTGCGTGGTGCGTGACGGCGGATTCGTGCTGCTGTCGCGTCTTCTGCGCGTGCCTGTCATTTATCAGGTGCATGGCTGCATGCTGCATGGCCCCGATGACGGCCGCACCTGGCTGCGGCGCATCACACGCTGGGTGCTGAACCTTTCTGACCGGGTGGTGGTGCTGAGCCCCGCGCAGTCCCGGGCCATCGGCGGGCGGGCGGCCATGGCGGCCGTGGCCGTCAACAATGCCGTCTTCATGGAACCGGTGCCCGAGCGCACGCCCGGTGGGACATGATCCCTTCCGCATCCTGTACCTGGCCCGCTTCGTGCCAGAAAAGGGCGTCATGCAGTGTCTGGACGCCATGAAGATCCTGCGGGATCGTGGCGTGCCGGTGCGTCTGCAGCTCTGTGGCGCCGGCCCGCTGGAATCCGAGATTCCCGGGCGCATTGCCGCGCTGGGCCTTCAGGACTGCGTGGAGCTGGTGGGCCGGGTGCCGGCCGAGCAGACTCGTGCGAAGCTGGCCGAGAACGACCTGCTGTGGCTGCCGTCGCAGCACCCGGAAGGGCAGCCCTACGTGCTGATGGAGGCCCTGGAGGCCGGCATGCCGGCCATGATCTCCCGGGCCGGCGAAGTGGTGGGCGACATGATTGACGGTGCTGCGAAGCGCGGCGGTGCGCTCATCGAGGCGCAGCCCACCGGCGCATCGTTTGCCGAGCTGACCGAGGCGCTGGTGCGCGACCGCGCCCGCTATCAGGCGCTGGTCGAGGCGGCGCGGCGCGAGGCCGAGGCCACCTACTCGATGGAGGCCGTGCTGCCCAAATGGCAGCAGGTCTGGAACATGGCGCAACCGGTGGGCGCCGCGCCCGCCCGCGCCTGAGGGCCATGCGTTCGGCCCTCGAAGGCATCACATCGGCATCGGGCACTCCACCGGGGGCGCTCGGCGTCCGCATCACCCGGTCCTGGGCCGGGCCTGGCCGGCGCAGGGGCAGCGCCGCCGCTGGATGACCCTGATACTCATTTGGAGCGGCCCCAGCCGCATCGACTGACTGTGAACAATCCTGATCGCAACCAGATGGTGCCGGTGGCACCTTCCTTTCTTTCTCCCTTCGACGTGGCCCCGTCGACCACCCATGTGGTGCCCGAGGCCGCCAACAGCACGCCCGTCATCGTCGACTACTGGCGGCTGATCGTGCGCGAGCGCCGCCACCTGCTGGTGCCGGTGCTGCTGGCGGCCCTCATCGCCCTGGTGGTGGGCCTGCGCACCACGCCGGTCTATGAGGCGACCTCGTCCGTCACCTTCGAGTCCACCAAGGGCCCCGTGTCCATTCAGGATGTGGGCGGCGGCCTGGCCAACGTGTCGGTGGAAGATGGCGCGTCCGAGTTCCTGGAGACATCGGATGTGGCGCTGCGCGTCATCCGCGACCTGAACCTCACGTCGCGCCCCGAGTTCGTGGCGTCCGGCCCGCTGCAGAACCTCATTGCCGACATTCGCGCGGCCTGGTCGGCCAAGGAGCCGACCACCGAGAACCAGCTGGAAGAGCGGGCGCTCAACTACTTCCATGATCACCTGAAGGTGGTGAAGGTGCACCAGCGGCCGCTGGTGAAGGTCTCGTTCCAGTCGCAGGACCCGCAACTGGCGGCGGCCATCGTCAACCAGGTGCCGGCAGCCTTCATCCGGGCCGACATGGATGCCCGCTATTCCGCCACCCGCGAGGCCGACCAGTGGCTGAACGAGCGGCTGGCGCAGCTCAAGGCCAATCTGGACCGCTCCGAGCAGGCGCTGGCCGAGTACCGGCGCGCCAACGGCATCGTGGCACGAGACAGCGACGAAGGCTCCGATCGGCAGATCTCCATCCTGAACCAGCGGCTGATCGATGCGCGTGGCCGGCTGGCGGCGGCCCAGGATGCCCAGAAGCAGGCCTCCAGCAGCGACTGGGGGCGCGTGATGGGCACGCCGGCCATTGCCAACAATCCGGCCGTGGCCCGCGCCCGCGAGCTTCAGAGCGGCGCCGAGGCGCGCCTGGCCGAGCTGCGCAGCCAGATGGGCGAGGCCCACCCGCAGTATCGCAAGGCGGCCTCCGAGCTGACCCAGGCCCAGGACGACCTGCGCCGACAGGTGGAAGCGGCTCGCCGCGAGATCGGTGGCGAGCTGGAGGCGGCACGCGCCAACGAGCGCCAGATTGCCGCAAGCCTGGCCGCGGCCCGCCAGACCTATCAGAACCTGGGCAGCAAGGAGATTGCGGCCCGCCAGATGGAGCAGGAGGTCCAGACCAACCGCCAGCTGTACCAGACCTTCCTGGGACGCCTGCGCGAGGTGACGGCCGCCGGCGACTTCGTGAAGCCGCCGGCACGGCTGGTGGACCCGGCCCAGGTGCCCACCTCACCAGTCAAGCCGCAGCTGGTGCTGATGACCGCCATCGGCGCGCTGCTGGGCCTGCTGGTCGGCTTCTTCGCCATCGTGCTGATGGACCAGATCCGCAACACGCTGCGCCGCACCGATGATGTGGAGACCAAGCTGGGCCGGCCGCTGCTCACCGCCATTCCGAAGCTCTCGGGGGCGAGCACGAGAAAGATCGCCCGCATGCAGACGCTGATGCCCGATTCCCTCTATGCCGAGGCCATCCGCACGCTGGCCACCTCGGTGGCGCTGGCCGGCATGGAGAGGGACATGAAGGTCGTGGCTATCAGTTCGGCCATGGACGACGAGGGCAAGACGGCGGTGGCCTGCAACCTGGCCGCGGCCCTGGCGACCACGCGGCGGGTGCTGCTGCTGGACGCCGACCTGCGGCGTCCCGTCGGTGAGCGCGGCCATGGGGCTGCCCCCGGGCACGCCGGGTCTGGTGCAGCTGCTGACGCGCCGCGCATCGCTGGATCAGTGCATCAAGAGCGTGCGCAGTTCACCGCTGCGGGTGCTGCCGGCTGGCCGCGCTGCCAGCAATGCGCTGGACCTGCTGATGAGCTCCCGCTTCGACAAGCTGATCGCCGAGCTGAAGAAGCACTTCGACACCATCATCATCGACTGCCCGCCCGTGCAGTTGGTTTCTGACACACTTGTACTGGGCCGGGCAGCCTCCAGCATGATCTTTGTTGCTCGTTCTGACAGTACGCCGCTGCAAGTTACGCGTCGTGCGTTGCATCGCATAGACAAAGCCGGTATACCAGTACTGGGGGTTGCGCTCAACGCTCACGACTTTGCCCAGGCCGACCGTTTCTACGGTGAAAGCTCGGGTTACGGTCACGATTACGCCTATGCCTATGGGCGTACCGGGGAAAGGCGGCGCAGCAGCGGTAGCAGGTCTTCTTCAGTTCCAACAGTCACTCAGGTTGCCCCCGATACCCAGACAACCTGATGGCGGACAGGTATGAAGGGTGATAGATGTACATTGCCATTATCTGCCGGCGGTCGATGATGGTGCACAGGACTGGCAGAGCGCGCTCCGGCTGATTCGCCGGGCGCGTGCCGAAGGTGTCACGCAGATGGTTCTCACCCCGCATATCCGTGCCGGGCAGTGGGACAATTCATTGGGGTATCTGCGTCCCCGTTTCGAGGCGTTTCAGCGGCTGGTGGCGTCCAAGGCCATCGACGTCAAGCTGTACCTGGGGTCCGAGGTCAGCCTGCAGCCCGAGTCGCTCTAGCTGCTGTCCGAAGGGCAGATCCCCTTCGTGGGGGGCTGGGACGGCATGAAGGTGATGCTGCTGGATTTTCCCGATGCCCGCATCCCGCCCAATGCCATTGGCGCCGTGCGCTATCTGGTGCGTCAGGGGGTGCTGCCCATGGTGGCCCACCCCGAGCGCAACGAGGCCGTGATGCGCAAGGTGGATGCGCTGGAGCCCTTCGTGGAGGAGGGGTGCCTCTTTTCAGCTCACGGCGCCGCCGTCATCGGCGAGTTCGGTCGCCGGGCTCTCGCACCGCCCAGGCCATCCTGGAGCGGGGCTGGGACAGCGTGGTGGCCTCGGATGCGCATGACACGCACCTGCGGCCCTCGCGGATGCGCGAGGCCTTCAAGTTCCTGAAAGCACATTACGGCCGGCAGACGGCCGAGCGGCTGATGGTGCAGGGCCCCGAGCGCCTGCTGGCCGAACGCGCGATGCTGCGGCTGGATGGAGGATGGCTGCTGGCGCATTGAGCGCGCAGGCCACATGAGAAGACTTATCGGGCCGGATGGGCCCGATGTGCGCACACCGGGCAATCCGGGTCGCGCGGCACGCGGATCTCGGTGAAATGCAGCGTGCGGCCGTCCAGCAGGTGCAGCCGCCCCACGCTGGGCGTGCCGAACTGGCCGGCCAGCTTCAGGGCCTCGCTGGCCTGCATGGTGCCGATGATGCCGGTGAGCGGCGCGAAGACGCCCATCTGCGAGCAGCGCACCTCTTCCACGTTCTCGCCGTCCGGAAACAGGCAGTGATAGCAGGGGGAGGAGGGCTGGCGTGTGTCGAAGACGGCCAGCTGGCCATCGAAACGGATGGCGGCCCCCGAGACCAGCGGCTTGCCGTGGCGCACGCAGGCACGATTGACAGCGTGGCGGGTGGCGAAGTTGTCGCTGCCGTCCAGAATCACGTCGGCCTGCGAGACGGCCTCATCCAGCGCCGCGTCGGTGTCCAGCCGGGGCAGCGGCACGAACTGCACGTCCGGATTCAGCGACGCGAGCGTGAGCCGGGCGGATTCCGTCTTGGCCATGCCGATGCGATCCTGGCGGTGCAGGATCTGCCGCTGCAGGTTGGTGAGGTCCACCGTATCGTCGTCGGCCAGCATCAGCGTGCCCACGCCGGCAGCGGCCAGGTACAGGGCGGCGGGCGACCCCAGGCCGCCCGCGCCGACCACCAGCATGCGCGAGGCCAGGATGCGTTCCTGGGCCTCGATGCCGATCTCATCCAGCAGGATGTGACGGCTGTAGCGCAGCAGCTGGTCGTCGTTCAACGGCTTACTTCCTGGCCGGAGCCTTGTCCGTCTGGGGGCGCTGGCCTTGGGGTCGGCAGCCCTGACCCTTGGCGTCCTTGCCGGCGGCATCCTTCGCGTCGACGGACTTGCCGTCGACCACGCCCTGCACCGGCGGTGCCTTCTGGATGGTCTTGCCGTTCAGGTAGTTCAGCGCCTGCTGCAGCTGGAAGTCGTTGGCCGGCACGCCCAGTTCGATGGGCTTGTAGTTCTTCAGCCGTTCCTGGTCGGCCGAGGACGGCGCCGAGGACTTCACTTCCGGCGTGGTGTCGCGGTCGTTGCTCAGGTGGCGCTGCAGATCGGCCTCGCGGATGCGGAAGCCGTTGATGTCGCCATCGGCCGATTCTTCGACCACGTAGTCGGGCACGATGCCCCGGGCCTGGATGGAGCGGCCGTTGGGCGTGTAGTAGCGGGCCGTGGTGAGCTTGATGGCCGTCTTCTGGCCGGCCAGCGGCAGGATGGTCTGCACCGAGCCCTTGCCGAAGGTCTGCGTGCCCAGCACGACGGCGCGCTTGTGATCCTGCAGGGCGCCGGCCACGATCTCGGAGGCCGAGGCCGAACCCGCATTGACCAGCACCACCATCTTGGCGGTCTTGGTCCAGGCCGGCAGCGAGGAGATGCGGTCCGTCTTGCCGCTGCCCGTCATGTAGTCCTGCGGGCTGGCGTAGAAGCTGCGCTGGCGTCGTCGGTGCGGCCGTCGGTGGAGGTGACTTCCATGCCCGGCTGCAGGAAGGCGGCCGAGACGCCAATGGCGCCGTGCAGCAGGCCGCCCGGGTCATTGCGCAGGTCCAGCACCACGGACTTGAGCGGGCCGTTGTTCTGCTTGGCCAGCTGCTCGAGGTGGTTGACCAGGTTGTTGACGGTGTGTTCCTGGAACTGCGAGATGCGGATGTAGCCCACGCCCGGTTCCAGCAGCTTGCTGCGCACCGACTGCACCTGGATGATGTCGCGCACGATGGTGAGCACGATGGGCTCGGGCACGCCCTTGCGCTGCAGCGTCAGGGTGATGGGGCTCTTGGGCTTGCCGCGCATCATCTTGACGGCTTCTTCTAGCCGCATGTCCTTGGTGGGGGTGTCACCGATCTTGATGATCAGGTCGCCGGCCTTCACGCCGGCCTTGGACGCCGGGGTGCCCTCGATGGGCGAGACCACCTTGATGAAGCCGTCCTCGGTGCCGATCTCGATGCCCAGGCCGCCGAACTCGCCCTGGGTGTTGACCTGCAGTTCCTTGAAGGCATTCTCGTCCAGATAGGCCGAGTGCGGATCCAGCCCGGTGAGCATGCCGCTGATGGCGTCGGTGATCAGCTTGTTGTCCTTGACGGGCTCGACGTAGTAGGCCTTGATGGTGCCGAAGACTTCGCTGAACTGGCGAAGCTCGTCCAGCGGAAGGACGTTGCGGCCGGTGTTGCCGCGTTCGGCCAGTGCGGAAAGGCCCAGGCTGAGCGCAATGCCGGCGATGGCACCGATGCCGACGAGGCGGGCAGATCTGAGATTGGACATGAAGGATGGGATCCTTTTGGCAGGCAATGCTGCAGGAACGCTGCAGGCCACCCGGCGGAAGCTTCCCGCCAGGGATCGGCAAAAACGGGCAGACCGGGCAGGCCCGGGCTGCATGCTCGTCACCGGTCGGGAGAAAGGGCTGGACGCAGGAGGGCCTGGGTCTTTCCCCAAAGCGGCGCCGATGAATCTTTCAGTATACCGGCGCAGAATGCAAAACGACACCACCGGTTGCAACCGATGGTGTCGAATTCCTGACTGAAGGTAGGGCCGGGGCCGTCACGGGACGGCCCTGGGAAGAGATCAGCCGGGGATCAGCCCTCTTGGCGCTGCCCTGCTTGGCCACGGCGGCCATGGCGGCCTCGATCTCGGCCTGGTTGCCCAGGTAGTAGTGGCGGATGGGCTTCAGGTTGTCGTCCAGCTCATAGACCAGCGGACGGGCCGTCGGGATGTTCAGCTCGACGATGTCGTCATCGGAGATGCCGTCCAGGTGCTTGACCAGGGCGCGCAGCGAGTTGCCGTGGGCGGCGATGATCACGCGCTTGCCCGACTTGATGGACGGGGCGATGGTCTCGTCTCCAGAAGGGCAGCACGCGGGCCACCGTGTCCTTCAGGCACTCGGTGCGGGGCAGCTCGGCGCGCGGCACGTCGGCGTAGCGCGGGTTGCCCAGCTGCTCGACCAGACGGGGATCGTCCTCGGCCAGCGGCGGGGGCGCAATGGCGTAGGCGCGACGCCAAATCTTCACCTGGTCCTCGCCATATTTCTCGGCGGTCTCGGCCTTGTTCCAGCCCTGCAGGTTGCCGTAGTGGCGCTCGTTCAGGCGCCAGCTGTGCGTGACCGGGCAGCCACATCCGGTCCATTTCGCCCAGCACCGTCCAGAGGGTGCCGATGGCGCGACGCAGCACGGACGTGTAGCACAGGTCGAAATCGTAGCCTTCCTGCTTCAGCAGCTGGCCGGCACGGATGGCTTCCTGGCGACCATTGTCGGTCAGATCGACGTCGGTCCAGCCGGTGAAGCGGTTTTCCAGGTTCCACTGGCTTTCGCCGTGGCGGATGAGCACGAGTTTATGGGTCATGGCGTGACTCCGAGGCGGGAAAGCTATAATTCTCGCCTATTTTTCAGAGGCGGACCTCGTGAACTTCATCAGCCAGAATGTCTTTCTGATCATCATCGCCCTGGCATCGGGCGGCATGCTGCTCTGGCAGGCCATCCGCGGGGGCGGCGGCACCGCCCTGGGCGCGCTTGCAGCCACCCAGCTCATCAACCAGAAGGGGGCCCAGGTGGCCGATCTGCGTGATGACCGCGACTTCCGCGCCGGCCATCTGCCGGGCGCCCGCCACGTCATGCCCGACAAGGTGCAGACCTTCGCCGCCGGCGTGGATGCCAGCAAGCCCATCCTGCTGGTCTGCGCCAACGGCGTGCAGTCGGCCAAGGCCTCCAAGGCCCTGAAGGCTCCGGGCCGCTCCGAGGTCTACAGCCTGGAAGGCGGCATCGATGCCTGGCAGCAGGCCGGCCTGCCGCTGGTCAACCCCAAGGACAAGGCCTGAGCCCCTGCCGCTGATGCGGCAAACCGACGAAACACCGCCCGGCTGGCCGGGCGGTTGCGTGGCCGGGCGCTGGATGGTTCACAATCAGCGCTGAAGAATCCTTTCCCATGCTTTTCCGGGCAGGCTTCGGGGCAGGCCTGCCGCCTGTCTCGCCCGCCCGGGTCCCTTCCGAAGAACGGAGAAACGAGATGGCCGCACATGTCGTGATGTATGCCAGCGCACCTGCCCTACTGCCACCGCGCCGAGCGCCTGCTGCGCGAGCGGGGCGTGAACGATCTGGAACTGATCTTCATCGACCAGGGACCCTCCCGCCGCCCCGAGATGATCGAGCGCGCCAACGGTCGCACCACCGTGCCGCAGATCTTCATCGGCGGGCCAGCACGTGGGGGCAGCGACGACCTGGCTGCCCTGGACCGGGCCGGCAACTGTCGCCAATGCTGGCATGATTCAGGATATGGGGCGCTGAGCCCTTCCCATTTCCCCACACCAACCACCGAGCCCAGCATGGCAGAAGAAAACAGCAACCCGGTCTTCCAGATCCAGCGCATGTACCTGAAGGATCTGTCCCTGGAGATCCCGCACGCCCCGCACATCTTCCTGGAACAGGCCCAGCCCACGGTCGAAGTGGCCATCGACAACGGCCACGAGAAGCTGGCTGACGGCATCTACGAGGTCACCATCACCGTCACCGTCACCACCCGCATCGACGAGGAGCGCGTGGTGTTCCTGGTTGAGGGCAAGCAGGCCGGCATCTTCGAGATCCGCAACATCCCCGAAGACCAGATGGACGTGGTGCTGAACATCGTGTGCCCCAACACGGTGTATCCGTACCTGCGCGCCAACATCGCCGACGTGATCCAGCGCTCCGGCTTCCCGCCGATCCACCTGGCCGAGATCAACTTCGAAGTGCTCTACCAGCAGCGCCTGGCCGCTGCCCAGCAGCAGGATGGCGCCGCCAACCAGGACAGCGCCGCCCAGCTGGAGAAGGCCGAGAACCCCTCGGGCACCACGCACTGAGCACGCACTGAGCGGCAGGCTGCCCCGCGGGGCAGCCGCTTCATGCCGGGGCATGGTTCCATGACCGTGCCTTGCCCGATGGTGTGGCGTTGCCGCATGCCGGGCGGCAGTCCGGACGGTGGCTTTGCGCCCCGTCCGCTGAAAGCCTCCGGCACTTCGGGCAGAAACGATTTGGCCGGCCGCGCCGGGCGCGTCTGGCCGCCACAGAGCAGGCAGATGAAGACGAGACAGACACGAAGCGCAGCCGCCCTGGCCGGGCTGCCATCGACCGGGAGGGCAGCCGCCCGCCAGGCCCATGATGCTCAAGGCCGACTGGCCGGGACCGCCGCCGGTCATCCATGCCCGGATGCGCATGGCGCGCGCCCGCAGAGCCTGTGGAAGGTGTCCGGTGCGCTGTGGGCCGGCATGGGGGCCGCGTTGCTGAGTGCCAGCCTGCTGCTGGCCGCCTCGCCTCGCCGCTGCCGCCGACAAGGCCGGCGCCAAGGCTGCGCCCATCAAGGCTGCCACCCGCGCGGCTGCCGGCAGCGCCGCTGCCCAGGGGCCCATGAACCCCAGCGAGACCCTGGGGCCGGCTAGCGACGATGACAAGGCCAGCAACAACGCCCCGAAAGAGCACCAAGGCGCCGCCCCTCGCGCATTCCGGGCATGGCCCGCTTTCGTTCCATCGGCACCGACGACACGGTGATGTACGACGCCCCGTCCGACAAGGCCAGAAGCTGTATCAGGCGCCACGCGGCATGCCGGTGGAGGTGATTGCCGTGCTGCAGGGCTGGGTGAAGGTGCGTGACATGGAAGGCGACATCGCCTGGGTGCTGCGCGATGACTCTGTCCGATCGTCGCACCGTGGTGGCTTCCACCACCGTCCCGCTCTACCAGGAACCCAACGCCGATGCGCCCCAGTGGTTCGAGGCCGCCCGTGGCGTGGTCTTCGAGCTGGAAGACGACAAGCCGGACGATGCCGGCTTCGTGCGTGTGCGTCACGCCGACGGCCAGTCCGGCTACGTCGAGCTGGGACAGGTCTGGGGCATCTGAGTCGCCGCGAAGATCGCCATTCTGGGCGCCGGCGCCTGGGGAACGGCCCTGGCCATCCATGCCGCACAGCGGCACGATGTCACGCTGTGGTCGCGCAATGCCCAGGTGCTGGAGTCGCTGCGCACCGCCGGCACCAACCAGCGCTACCTGCCCGACGTGAAGGTGCCGTCCGCCATGGGCTTCACCGACCGGCTGGATGAGGCCGTCCGCGACGCCGACCTGTTGGTCATGGCCACCTCGGTGGCCGGTCTGGAGCCGGTGGCGCAGGCCGTCCAGGCCCTGCAGCCGGGGGACGGATCCGCGCTGCCCGGCGTGGTCTGCCTGGCCAAGGGCCTGCAGGCCAGCACCGGCCGCCTGCCGCACCAGGTGCTGGGCGACGCCCTGCCGGGCCGCGCCGTGGGTTGCCTGAGCGGCCCCAGCTTTGCCCAGGAAGTGGCCGCCGGCCTGCCCGTGGCGCTCACCGCCGCCTCGGCGGATGAAGCCCTGTCGCACCGCATGGTGCAGGCCTTCCACCACGGCGCCATGCGCGCCTACCGCAGCGCCGACCTGGTGGGCGTGGAGATCGGCGGCGCCCTGAAGAACATCATGGCCGTGGCCACCGGCACCTGCGACGGCCTGGGACTGGGCCTGAACGCACGCTCCGCACTGCTCACCCGCGGCCTGGCCGAAATCACCCGCTTCGGCATGGCGCAGGGCGCGCAGGCCGAAACCTTCCTGGGCCTGGCCGGCGTGGGCGACCTCGTGCTCACCTGCACGGGCGACCTGTCCCGCAACCGGCGCGTGGGTCTTTTGCTGGCGAGGGCCAGTCCCCTGGCCGACATCCTGGCCACCCGGTCACGTCGCTGAAGGCGTGGCCTGCTGCCCCGCCGTCGTGGCTCGCGCCCAGGCGCTGGGCGTGGACCTGCCCATCAGCCGCGCTGTGCTGGCCGTCATTGAAGGCCGCCTCGCGCCCGCGAGGCCGTCGCGGCGCTGCTGGCGCGGGAGCCTCGGGCGGAGTAGGGAAAAGGCCGCTGGCCTGTTTCCCCGGCTGCCGGGTGCAACGCCCGGCAGCGGGCCGATATCGAGATCGGCCGTCATGGACTGCATGGGGCGTCCATCGATGAAGATATCTCCATGGAAGGGTTGCTGGTTGGACGAAGCGGCTGACGCGGCCGTGGGAGTGTGGCTGCCTGGGGACTTTTTCTGATCTGTTGATATCTGGGCCACTTCATCGGCCCATCAATCCCCTGTTGCTGAATATCTTGGGACAGAGCTGCTCGTGAGCTAGGTCTAATGCCGTCGATTCGATGAAGGCGTCGATAAACTTGTCATAGACCCTGAATATCCCGTAGAGTCCAAAGGCGGGTGCTTCTTCAGGACCACGCCTGTAAAAGGTGTCATGAATGTTCCAAGAAAACAACTCGAAACATAACGGGATGATTCCTGGGACCAACTGTGTAGCAGACAAATTCGTGCACGCTTCGCTAGACTGCTGAGGACTTCGCGCATGTACCGATTGCATGTCTATGCCCCTGCCAATAGGGAAATTTGCTGAGGGCGACGGTTTCGAGTAAGTGACTTTCGACGGCGAAGGGCTTCAAGCACGACCCTCAACGTAGTTTAAGGAGTGACGATCATGTCCAATAAATCCAGTAACCAGAACTCCGGTAGCCGCATGACGCAAAGTGCCGCCTCCCGCATCCAGTCGGCCACCAGCCGCAGCCATGGCGGTCAGACGCCCGCGGGCAGCTTTGCGTCCCGTGCGAGAGTGCCGCGGCACATCATGCAAACAATGCAGCGTCGTCGCGTGGTGGTGCCAAAAAGTAAGTAGCGCTATGGCTGGGGGCGAGGGTAACTTTGCCCCCGGTCTGAGCAGTCCCGCCATTCCTTCTGTTGGCTTCATGTCCCCCTCGGATTGATTAGTCCATCCTGAACAACCCGCTTCGCCCCTTGATTCCCAGTGCCTGAGCCCTGGGCCCCTGCAGAGATTGCAGGATTTGCGATCATAGGGCACAGACTGGCGAGCTGTTCGGGTATCCGCTGCGCGATCACCTGAACCTGAAGCATCCGCTGATCCTGCTGGGCGACCGGATCCAGTGGGAGCGCATCGATGCACTGGTGGCGGACCAGTTCAAGTCCCGTACGGGGCGGCCCGCCGCGTCCCCTCGTTTGATTGCGGGGCTGCTGTATCTGCAGCACGCCTTCGATCTGTCCGACGAGGAAGTGGTGGCAACCTGGGTAGAGAACCCGTACTGGCAGGTCTTCGCCGGGGAGATCTATCTGCAGACCAGGCCGCCGATTGATCCATCCAGCCTGACGCGCTGGCGCAAAAGGCTGGGCGAGGCTGGCGTGGAAGAGATGCTGTCTTTGACGCTGGTTCTGGCGCAGGAACTTGGCATGCTCAAGGAATCCAGCTTCAAGACGGTGATCGTGGACACGACGGTCATGCCGAAGGCGATTGCGCATCCAACGGATTCCCGGCTTCTGGAACGTACCAGACAGCATCTGGTCAAGGCTGCCAGGGCGTGTGGCCTGAAACTGCGGCAGAGCTACAGTACGGAAAAATGTATCCGCAAGAGGAGAAGCAGATCATGGACTTGATGGATCAGATTGAGCTGCGGGGCGAGATTCGTGGCGAGGCTCGGGGCGAAGCTCGAGGCGAAGCTCGAGGCGAAGCTCGAGGCGAGGCGCGAGGTGTAGCCACAACACTGCGCAAGGTTCTGGCGGGACAGCTGGCCGAGCGCTTTTTGGCCCGCTTGATGAAAAGACACAGTCCAGGCTCTCCGAGGCCAGCACGGAGGAGATGCAGCAGTGGGTCAGCCGTGTGCTCTCTGCACCCACGCTCGGCGCCGTCTTCGACGGGCACTGAGGTGTCCCGTACGCTGACTGTGTGAGATAGCCTGACCTCCGTAGACACCCACATGAGGGAGAATGGCCATGCAAAGTCAACGGATGAAACAGGATTCACAATGCAGCTATCACATCTGTCAACAGACTAGACACAACTTTTTGACCGATGGCACTTCTTGGCTGACAAACGGCAGGATGACACTGGACTTGACGTAAACCAAGTGTAAACTGACTGACCTGCCAGAAGAGTCTCCACAGCCAGACAGAGGTCAGCCCATGACTGAACGGATGTCCAACGCCCCGTGTACTACGCGCTGGCCAAAGTGAGCTTCAACCCCATCCCTGCCATGGCTGACCCATACGTCGCCAGGGTGCAGGATGCGCTCCGCCAAGCCGGCTTCCCGTTGTTCGAGTCCCGGCAACAGGTACAGCTGGTCATTCCAGAGCCCACCGGCGGCCAACCGCCCGAGCCAAAGATCATCCACGCCCCTTCGTGGCTGATGACGCGACAGGATCGCACGGAAGGCTTCATCCTTGACCAGGATTCCATCACCTTTCACACCACGCACTACAAGACCCATCGCGAATTCATCGAGTCTGCGCTGTTGGGCCTGGAAACCGTCCACAAGGTGGTCACGCTCGACTTCGTCAGCCGTATCGGCATGCGCTACCTGGATGCGGTTATCCCGCGAGAGGGCGAAAGCGTGGAGCAATACCTCATGCCTGGCTTGCACGGACTGTCTCTCCCGCAGCATCCCATCGGTTACACCCTGTCGGAGTCGCTGTTCGCAACAGAAACACGCCCACTGGTCAGCCATGGCACGCTCGTCCATCGCACCTACCGATTTTATGCCGCACTGGGTTTCCCCTCCAGATCTGCAACCAGGCAACCTGAAGCTCAACGCCCAGTTCCCTCATGATACGGAGCTGCCACACGCCATTATCGATACGGATCACTTCGTGCAAGGCCAAATGCAACTGGATATGGTCTTGCTTGAAGAACAGATGCGCTCGCTGCATTCAGTCATCAAGACGGCGTTCCATGCGGCCGTAACCAAACACGCTCTGTCCGTCTGGTCGTAACACGGGAGAAAATAGCCATGATGATGTACGACGCACTCCCACCTCATAACACTGCTGCATTGACACGACCCATTTCCCGGGTAAGCACTGCCATGTATGGCACGGGAAGCAGCTTTCCCGTCAATCAGATGCCGGACTGGTCGCGCCTACTTGCAGGCAGGGTAATTCTGCAGTTCGCAACCAAGTCACAGCTACCATCAGAACTGTCCCGTGCGCCGGTCGCCGATGTACGCACGGCGGCTGAGCATCTTGCCAATATTCGAGCAGTATTCAAACCAGCCATATCAGATCTTGCTGATGCATTCGGTGTATCCCGACAGGCCGTTTATAAATGGCTGGGGGGTAGCGCTGAACCAGAACCGGACAGACTGCACCGAATCCAGGCGCTGAGTCGTGCCGCTGACCGGTTCAGTGAAGAGAAGTAGACAGGGCACCGCTCCTGATGAAGATGAAGGTCAAGGACAGAAAGACACTACTGGACTTCATCGCAACAGGCGACAACATCAAGGAAATTGTCGAAACGCTCATCACGGAAGCCAAACTCATGCGGGAGGCGCACAGCCATTTGGGCCTGAATGGCTCCAGAACCAGGCCAAACGAGGCATGGCGCGCGGAGGTGTCTGTTCCGGGGTCTCCTGAGTAAGCAGCGACGGGGAGCATGAATGACCGCGCGCACTATAGTGTGGAGGCAGGGCCACCTCGTCACACCAGAATCACTTGCCCAGCTTTCGCTGGAACTATCCTCTACCGCCCTCACACACGCCGTGGTCATCACACATGACTGCGATCTGGCAAACCCTTCAGAGCCATGGGTTGAGATCATTGCATGCGAGATCAAGGACAAGCCTGATGGCCAGTTTTCGCACGCCAAACACCCCCGCAGGCTTCAGCTGTCCTACGAGGTAACTATCCCCAGGATAACGCGCAAGCGGCCGCTGCAGGTAGTGGCAACGAGGTGCCGCCTATCCAGCTCACTGAAAGAAGCACACTTCTGCTTGAGTTGCAACGCGCCAACCGCTTCCAGGTCTGCAAGGAGCACTTCAGTAAGCACGCAAGGCCTGACACCTCCGCACACCTGCCTGCACGTGAAAAACAGGCACTCAAGCAGTGGCTGGCTGCACGGTATGCGCGACCAGCCTTTCCGGATACCTTTGAAGCGTATCTTCGAAAGAACGTAAAAGCAAAACTGACCGTTGAGAAGAAAATTGCCAAGATTCTCGAGCCAGCGGCAGGCCATCTTATTGGCATGTTTTTCGATCTGGGGGCCTTCAGGGACGAAGATCCGCCTAAAGGTATACCTTATGAGATAACCATTGCAATAGTCTACGACGCAACGGAAGGCGGGCCAGAGTCCAGGCATGAAGCCGAACGCGTGGCACAGGAGCTGACACAGCTGTTCGGAGAAGTGTATGGTAGCCCTGAGCAGGCACAGGAAATCGCGCTGCTTGACTGCCAGGCAATTTCGGACACTGAATACACCCTTGCTGACCTGCGCAGGTCTGATCAATGGAGACTGGAATACATCAGCCTGCGTGACGACGATAATGGGGTTACCTCCCTGTGGGGAAAATACCAGGCTGATCAGTGAAAAGATAGGAATACCCTAAGCGGAAAGGCAGATCATGGATTTGATGGATCAGATTGAGCTGCGGGGCGAGATTCGTGGCGAGGCTCGGGGCGAAGCTCGAGGCGAGGCGCGAGGTGTAGCCACAACACTGCGCAAGGTTCTGGCGGGACAGCTGGCCGAGCGCTTTGGCCCGCTTGATGAAAAGACACAGTCCAGGCTCTCCGAGGCCAGCACGGAGGAGATGCAGCAGTGGGTCAGCCGTGTGCTCTCTGCACCCACGCTCGGCGCCGTCTTCGACGGGCACTGAGCGTCCCGTATGCTATCTGTGTGACGTATACGCCTGCCGCCAGCGTCCGGCCGCTGGCCGGTGCATCCACGATGTGCCGAGCAATGAAAGCGGGCTTCACGTGCCGCTGGGCACGGAAACGTGCCTATTAAGTCAGTCCTGAACAACCCAGAATCCGCACGTCAGCCTGTTGCTGAACGGAACGACCGAGAGACTGGACAGGACCGGGTTGGTGCCGCTCTGCCGTCTACAACGCCATTTCTAGCCGATCTGGCGCCATCAGCCGTACCACGGCCAGAATCGACAGCAAAATGAAAGCGCAAAAACGCCGCAGCCGGCGCTGCAGCCGACGCAGCAGCAGCCGGATGTTGTGTCCGGCACCGCACAGCACGGCGTGAAGTGCATCTCCCAATGCCCCCTTGAGCCAGTTCCGGTCAAGTTTGCCATCGGTCTTCATGTGACCTATCGTCGGTTCGATGGCGCTGCGGCGTCTGATCATCGCCTTCAGTCCCCGGGTCACGCCTCGCCTCTGTCCTGATCGCAGGATTCTCACGCCCGGCACGTCAGCACCGCGATAGCCCTTGTCCACTACGGCAGTGTCGATACGGCAATCTCCCACAATCGACGCTTGCTCCAGTGCTTCGTACAGGGTGTGGCCGTCGTACGGCCGGCCCGGCATCGGTCTTGTGCCCACAACGAAACCTTCCCTGTGCGTCGTGGTGATCGAAACCTTGACACCGAACTCGTAGGGGTTTCGGGCCTTGCCCTTGCTGATGCACTCCACCTCCTGCGCATGCAAGGCGTACAGCTTGTTTTTGTCTTTCGGTTGCTGCATCAGACATAGGCGTTATATGGCTTTGGCAGGGAAGCCGGAGAGTATGGAGACGTTGGGGAAATCTCCGTGTGGCATTGGCCGCACTTCCAGTCGCGGCTGACGGTGCGGATCGCGACTTTGACTATTCGTTTTACTGATTAGATTGTTCTGTGGAGGGGAAGCTCTTCTGATGCGCTTGGTTCGGAAGCTTTTACCTACCTGGATATCAAGCGCAGCCTGCCTGACCCCGAAGAGCCATCGTTACCTATGCCAGCTACCCACCCCTGGTCAGCCCGCCTCACCGATCGTATTCCCCCACCAGCCGCTTCACGCCCAGCACGATCACGAAGGCGATGATGCTGCCCCCGATGGCGCCAGTCAGGCACGTCGCCACGCCCCCGGTTCCTGCAAGAGCCAGAACACCAGCGCATGAATCGGGGTGTAGGCAAGCGTCAGGGGTACTCAGGCCTTTGGCCCATGAGGAAAGGGTGGTGGTTGAGGGGGTAAACCACCTTGCCAGGGTCAGCAGGGCCATGATCCTCAGGCCAATCAGCAGGGCTTCCATGTCAGTCTGCTGCCCCCTCGAACCCCTGCTGCCGCCACGCCTCGAAGACGGTCACGGCCACGGCGTTGGACAGGTTCAGGCTGCGGTTGTGGGGGCGCATGGGCAGGCGCAGCAGGTGGTCGGTGCCCAGGCTGTCCTGCACGTCGTCGGGCAGGCCGGAGGTCTCGCGGCCAAAGACCAGGCAGTCGCCGGGCAGGAAGCGATGGTCGTAGGGGCTTTTGTGGCCGCTGGTGCTCAGGCCGTACAGGCGGCCAGAGAAGGGGATGAGCCGTGCGTTGCTGTGGGGCGGCTGGCTGGGCGTGGCCTGCGGGTTGGAGCCGGAAGCTGCGGCCATGGAAGCCTGCATGCTGTCCAGAAAAGGCTGCCCAGTTCTTGTGCACGGCCATGGCCGTGAATTCATGATAATCCAGCCCCGCACGGCGCATCTTGGCGTGGTCGATGGAAAGCCCAGCGGTTCGATGAGGTGCAGGGCGCAGCCGGTATTGGCGCACAGGCGGATGACGTTGCCGGTGTTGGGCGGGATTTCGGGCTGGACAAGGACGACGTGGAACACGGTGGCTGGGTCTGAAGGATGGATGGTGATGGGGGGCGGTTCTGGGGCTGGGGTGCCTTTGGTGCCGTGATGGCACTGCGTTTGGTGGAGATTGGTGCCGAAACGGGCCACGAGTTGCCGTACCTGAGGCAATCAGAATTCATGATTCTGAATAATGCCGCTGTTTCAGGGGTTCTTCGCCCGGAAGTTTCGGTCGGTTCAGCGCTTCAGGCGCGTCACCGCCCCTCAGGCGGGATGATAGGTCGGATTCGACATGCCTCGCCCGTCATGGGCTGGCGTGTCTCGGGCCTACGGCGTGCGCGCCACCACCAGCGCCAGGACCGAGGCTGCGCCGGCGGCCAGCAGGGTCTGGGCGGCTTCGTTCAGCGTGTTGCCGCTGGTCATCACGTCATCTACCAGGGCCAGGTGCAGGCCGGCCACGCGGTCAGGGGGCCGGCACGCAGAAGGCGCCGCGCAGGTTCTTCTGGCGCTGGGCGCGCGGCAGGCTGGACTGGCGGGCGGTGTCGCGCACCCGCAGCAGCCAGTCGGTGCGGATGGGCGGGCAGGCGCCGGGGGCGTGGGCGCACATGCCGCGTGCCAGTTGCAGGCTCTGGTTGAAGCCGCGTTCGGCCAGGCGCGGGCCGGATAGTGGAATGGGTACCAGCGCATCCACTTGTTGCAGGGGGTGGGCCGGATCGGCCAGCAGGTGCTCCATCAGTAGCCCGCCCAGGGGGCGAGCCAGTTGCAGTTGCTGGCCGAATTTCAGGGCGACCAGTGCCCGGTCCAGTGGGGGCAGATAATCGGCCAGGGTATAAGTGGCGGTCAGTGCCAGCGGGTGTTGCTGGCACTGGGGGCATGGCGGAGCGGGGCTGGTTGAATCCGCTGAAAGGGGCCGTGCAGAAAGGGGCAGCGCACAGCGCGGGCACCTGCAGGCGCCCACGCCCCGGCAGCGCCTCCCGGCAGTGCGCGCACAGCGGCTGGTCCAGACAGGGCGCTTCGCACAGCAGGCAGGCGCGCGGCAGCAGCCGGGCAGTAAGATGATCCAGCCAGCGGCGGCCGTGCTGCCAGATCACGGCATGGGGTGAAGCGGGCATGTCCATTGATAAGGCAAGGATGGAATGACACCGGGGCATCTGGTTCCATCCATCCTATCCGGACGCCCCCATCCGCCGCGCATCCTCTTCTATACTCGCCAACATGCTTAAGCCAGTCGGTCTGGACCGCGCCGCCTTGCGCCGGTCGTTCAATGAAAAGCGTTCGGGCGCCCAGCGGGCAGATTTTCTGCTGGCCGAGGTGGAGCGTCGGCTGGACGAGCGGCTGGAGCCGATGCGTCTGGACGGCGTGGAGACGGTGCTGGATCTGGGCTGCGGTCTGGGCCGCTCGCTGTCGGTGCTGGCCCGGCGTTTTCCGGAGGCGCAGGTGCTGGCGCTGGACATGGCCGAGCAGCCGCTCATCGAGCAGCATCGGCTGGATGTGCGGGCGCGGCGCGGCCTGCAGGGGCTGCTGGCGCGCATCCGCGTGCGTGAGAAACCCCAGACCCGTCCGCCACACTGGATCGCGGCCGATGCGCATCGGCCGCCGCTGCCGGCCAACAGTGTGCAGGTGGTGTGGTCCAACCTGGTGTTTCACTGGTCTCGACGATCCGCTGGCGGTGCTGAAGGAGTGCTATCGGGTGCTGAAGCCGCACGGGCTTCTGGTGTTCTCGGCCTTCGGGGTGGATACCTGCCGCGAGCTGCGTGCGCTGGTGCCGGATTCGTCGGCGCAGAACCTGGAGCAGCACGGGGCGCAAGGGCAGTGGCCGTCGCTGCAGGACATGCACGACTGGGGCGATGCGATGGTGGAGACCGGCTTCGATGCGCCGGTGATGGACACCGAACACATCCAGCTGGCCTATGAATCTGCCGCTTCGTTGCAGACTGATCTGGCCGGGATGGGCTTTCCGGCGCCGCCGGAGGCAGGCGTGCCCGCGCTCACGGTGGAGCTGGTGTTCGGTCATGCCTGGGTGCCGGCACAGAAGGCGCGCGCCGACGGGCTGGCGCCCATCAACATCCTTCGCCGAGGGGCAGATGTCGGGGTGAATACGGCCGGGGCCTTGGGCGGCTGGGCTCGGGTCACGCTGCACGGAGCCTCGGCGCCCATCCAGGCTGAGGAGGCGTTGCACCCGGTGGGCAGGCGCGTTGCCCTGCAACGCGGTCTTCACAATTTCCGTGGTGACCGCCTTCCTGCGTTAATATTTGTCGCTTGCAGCGTCGAGGTGGCTGACGGTTCGCATCCGGCCCCTGTTCCGCGATGTCGACAGGGCCTGCATCGTGCCGGCATGGGCGCGTGTTCATGCCCGGGCATCCCTCTCCTTCGCAAGCCGCCTGGTCACCCTCCATGGTCGCGAAATCACCTGAGTCCTCTCCCGGTCGTCTTCACCTATCCGTCGATCACGCCTCTGGCATGCCGCACCTGTCGCGGCGGCGTGTGCTGTCGTCCGTGCCGGCCGCAGCCCTGTGGCTGGGGGGCGGCGCCCTGATGGGCGGTCTGGCCGCCTGCTCGAAAGAGAAGGGCATGACGTTCAAGTCCACCGATCTGGGCGGCGCCGACTACGGCAACGAGCTGTCGCTGACCGATGTCAGCACCGGCAAGCCCGTGACGCTGGCCAGCTTCAAGGACCACGTGGTGCTGCTGTTCTTCGGCTTCACGCAGTGCCCGGACATCTGCCCCACCACGCTGCTGAAGGCCAAGGAAATCAGGGACGCGCTGGGCCCGGACGGCAAGCGGCTGGACGTGGTGTTCGTCACGCTGGATCCCGAGCGCGACACGGCCGAGGTGCTGCCGGCCTACGTGCACTCGTTTGACCCGTCCTTCATCGCCCTGCGCGGCGACATGGCGGCCACCAAGAAGGTGGCGCGCGAATTCCGCGTCTTCTTCCAGAAGGTGCCCAATCAGGACGGTTCCAGCTACACGCTCGATCATACGGCCGCGTCCTATGTCATCGACAAGACCGGCAAGCTGCGCCTGCTGGTGCGCTACACTGACCCCGTCGATAACGTGGTCAGCGACCTGAAGCAGTTGCTGGCGGCCTGATGCCGGCGTCCTCTCGACCGTTTCGTTTCCACCTGAAGCCCGTGCCACACGCATCGCACGGGTCCGGAGGCTCTTTCGCATGAACGCACTGGGTTGGCTCGTCCTTGGTCTGCTGATCGGCTGGGCCATCGAATTCGCCATCGACTTCCTGTACTGGCGCAAGAAGGCGCAAGAAGAGGCCGAGGCTCTGGCCCAGCAGGAAAGCGTGCTGCTGGCCCAGCAGACCGAGCTGGGTCATCGCCAGGCCACGCTGCGCCTTCGTGAAAAGGAAATGGCCGATCTGCAGGCCTCGCTGGCCAGCCGTGATGCCGAGCTGCTGCAGCAGGCACGCCGCGTGGAAGAGCGCTCCGACGATCTGTCCCGTGTGGAGCAGGCCATCGAGAAGCGCCGCGCCGATCTGGACCGCATGGGCCTGACGCTGAACGAGCGCGAAAAAGGAAATTGCGGCCCGTGGCGAGCAGCTGCGTTCCAGGAAGTGAATTACAACCGCCGCCTGGACACGCTGGAAAGCACCGAGGCCGAGCTGGCGCGCCGCGTGGCGGTGGTCAGCAACCGCGAGGAAGCCATGCAGAGCTGGGAAGGGCGCATCCTGTCCCGCGAGCATGACGTGGCCGACCGCGAGGCTTCCGTCAATTACCACGCCAACCGCATTGCCAATGACGCGGCCGGCTACGAGGCCGTCAAGAACCTGCTGAAGCAGCACTATCGCACCGCCGAAGGGCGCGACCGCCTGCAGGCGCTGGTGGGCATCGACGACCGCACCGTCGAGCTGCTCAACCAGGCCGGCATCCGCACCTTCGAGCGCCTGGCCGAGACCTCCATGGGCGAACTCACCCGCCTGATGGAAGCTGCCGGTCCGCGCTTTGCACCGGCCAACCCGCTCAGCTGGGCCGAACAGGCGGGCCTGTTCCTGGCCGAGGACTGGGTGGCGCTGGACAACCCTGCAGGCCGAGCTGAAGGGCGAGAAGCGCGAGAACGTGGCCGCGGGGCTGCTGGCTGCCATGCGCCGCCGGCCGGGTGCTCAGGCTACCGACACGGAGGAAGCGGCCCAGCAGGCGGCTGAGACGCCTGCCGCCGAAGCACCGGTGGCCGAAACGGCCGCTGCTGGCGCCGCTGCGGTGGCTGGTGCAGCCGTGGCGGCCATGGGCGCCACCGCGCAGAACACATCGGCCGATGAGGGCTGCCGAGACCGCCGCGACGGAAGCTGCTGCAGCCACGGCGCAGCCGGATGACGATGCAGCTGCCGGCGAGGCGCAGACCGCGCATGATGCGCAGGCTACCGACGACGAGGGCGCCGAGACTGCCGAGTCCACGCTGGACCAGGAAACCATGGCCTGGGGATCGGACGCCGGTGATGAATACGAGGCTGAAGCCGACGAGGGCCTGGCTTCCGTCTTCGTCAACCCGCGCCGCGAGCGGACGGTCGAGCACGTCGTGGCCGAAGTGGTCGACGTGGAGCAGCACGAGCAGGGCTGGCGCTCTGGAGACGATGTCTCCGACGCCCACGTGCTGTCCGAGCATGCGTCCGGCTCCTCCGGACACACGGCTGCAGCCGACCCTGCCGGCACTTCGCCGGAAAGCCACCCCTACGGCCAGGCCCACAGGCCCTGACCGTTTCGATCTGTCCGCCCTCGACTCGCCCCTGACGCAGGAACGCCATGCCATCACCTTCGCCACTGCATCCGCCCGAGTCCGTGCGCCGCTTCACCTCGCTGAAAGTGGGCGTCCTGTTGCTGTTCGTCCTGCTGCTGACGCTGTTCGGCGTGCAGGAGGGTGAGGGCGATGCCCAGCACGAGGCGCAGCAGCAGCTTGCCTCCGCCTCCGGCAACACGCATACGGAATCCATCGAGCTGCCGCTGGGCAGGCAGGCTGCCCAGACAGCCGGATCGGCGCAGGGCCAGGAAGGACAGGGCGCAGCCCGGCAGGCCAATGCCCAGGGTGCCGGCCAGCCGGATGACCGCCGGGCGGCCCCGGCCCCTGTCTCGAAGGACAGCGCTTCGCAGGACAAGGCTGCCGCATCGTCGGCCGGCGCTGCCGGCCCGAACGGGGCACCGGCCGATGCCATGGCCGACAGCCAGGCAGGCCCGGCCGTTCCCGCCGGGGAATCGGTGATGGCCCCCGAGGACGATGATCTGCCGCCCAAGCCCGCCACGGGCGACGCGATGATCGAGCTGCCCGGCCCGCCGAGTTTCTCGCTGACGCATGATCCGGCAGGTGGCATCCGCCTGGCGGGCGAGGTGCCCGATGACGACACCCGCAACCAGTGGATGAATGCCATCCGCCTGGGCGCCCGGGGCGAGCCTGTCGAGGGCAGTCTGCGCCTGCGCCACATCGATGGTCATGCCGCTGCCCGCTGGGGAGCCGCAGCTGACGGCTCTGGTGGCCCTGGTCCGTGAACGCAACATCAGCGAACTGCGTGTGCGCAGTGACGTGGTGGAAGTGTTTGGCGGCGCCCAGACGCCTGCTCAGGGCCGCGAGACGCTGGAGCTGATCCGCGCCCAGGTTCCCAACGGTTACCGCGTGCTGGCCCGTGATGAGGCAGGCGCTGCCGGTGCATCCCGTCTGGCTGCCGCGGTGCAGCAGCCCAGGCCGCCCAGCGTCTGGCCGATGCCAACCGCCCGGCAGGACGGGACGCCCGTGCCCAGGCCGAGGCGCAGAAGGTTGCCGATGCGCGCAATGCCGCTGCCAAGGCACGTGATGCCCGCAACAGCCGCGACAGTCGCAACGCACGCGATACGCGTCAGGCCGCTGCCGACAGCCGCAACCTGCGCACCGCTGCAGCCGGAAGCTGCCCGCGGTCGCTGAAGCAACTGTCCGCGCCGATCTTCTTCAAGTCGGGCAGCTCAAGCCTGTCGCCGGCCGAGACACGCCGCCTGCAGCAGCTGGGCGCCTGCCTGGGCCGCACGGCCTGGGTGCGTGTCACCGGCTACGCCGATCCGCGCTATTCCGCCGCCTACAACAAGACCCTGTCCGAGCGCCGTGCGCGCGCCGTGGCGGGCGCCATCAGCGAAGGGGCTTCTCCTCGGCCCGCATCACGGTGGTGGGGGCCGGCAAGACCTCCGCCCGCACCAAGGTCCGCGCCGACAAGGCCACGCTGCAGCGCGCCCGCCGGGTGGACATTCTGGTGGGTTGAGGACGGCGGGGCAGGCACAGCGAGTGCTGCCTGCCCTGCACCCGAGAATGCCGCCACGAATATGGACCGCCTCGAATCAGGGGGGGTGCCGGAAACGGTAGAAGTGTCTCAGACGAGAACGCGACCCAAGCGTCAGAAGCTGGCCTGAACCGGCGCACGACACGCTGAATCCAAAAAGCCCCCGCCCGTTGCTACCGGGCGGGGGCTTTTTTTCAGGGCTTTTCAGGGCCTTCAGAGCGCGGGGTGCGTCGTTTCCCACGGCTGCTGGGTGCCCAGCAGCGTGTTCACCGTGGCCGTGCTGCTCAGTGCGGTGGCTCCTCGAATCCACGGCCGTCGCCACGTCCGTACCGGCTGGTGCTGCGGGGGCCGTCCCCGTGCCTGCCGCGCTGCCGGCCGCCGAGGTGGCGGCATTCGAGCCGGCGCTGGATGCCTCACCCGGCAGCGACAGCGTCTCGCCCTGGTCCAGCAGCTCGTTCAGAGACAGACGGCTGCCCTGATGGCTGGGCAGCGCCTTGGCCGTGGTCAGCGACTTGCCCAGGGTATCCCCTGCGGTGATGCCGAGGGCGGACGGCTGCACCGCCGGCGGGGTGGCAGGCTGGGCAGCCGCATTCGGAGCGGGCGCCGCTGCAGGTGTAGTGGGCGTGGCAGGTTGCGCCGCGGCACCGCCTGCTGCGTCGGCATCTGCGTCTGGGGTGGTGGGCGTGACTGCTGCTGTTGTGACAGCGGCGGGCACCGGCGTTGCCGGCTTCAGGGCGGGGCCCTGAACCTCGATCTGTTCGGCCCAGCTTTGCGCGGCATTACCGGCGGCATCGGACACCGTCACGGTGACCGAATAGGGCTGTTTGCCGCCCGGGGTGACGGTTGGGGCCGGCAGCGTGGCCGAGAAGTGCCCAGCGGCGTCGACGTTGGCTGGCAGTGTGGTTGCGCCCAGCTGGACCTGAACCTTCGATCCCGGTGCCGCATCGCCTGTGACGGTGACGCCATCGGTGGCTTCCGCCCCTGTGATGACCTTGCTGGCGTGGCCGTCGAACTGCAGGTTGGTGGGTTTGGCCGGTGGGGTCTTGGCTAGCGTGACCGTGTGGGTGCCCACGGATGTCGAGGTGCTGCCAGGCTGGGAGGCGGTTGCCTCGATGGTATGTTGGCCATCCTGCAGACCTGTGAAGTTCAGGCTCGCTTTCCAGAGGCCGTCGGCGCCGGACCGAACGGAGGTTGCAACCTCGTGCCCGGCACCCTGTACGCGGATGTTGGAGTTGGGTTCCGCCGTGCCCGATACTTCCACGCCATTGGCTTCACGGCGTTGATCACGTCGTCATTTGCGACCTTGCCGTTCACGGTGGTCTGGCGGGTGACGGCCGGTGCGCCCTGGATCGTCACGTCCAGCGTGGACTCGGCCGTGTTGCCGGCCTTGTCGGTGGAAGTCACGACCAGCGCGGCTTTGGCCGTGCCATTGGCGGGCGCGGGGGAATGTCGGCGGCAGGAACCGTGACCCTCCAGAATGAGCCCACCGTGTGGCTGATGGGGACGGGCTTGCCGTTCCAGGTGGCCGACAGCGTGGTGTTAGCCTCCCCGATGAGCCACGGAAGGTCAAGTCGCCCTTCGCAGCTTCAGGTGCGATGGTCTGAGTCTTTGCGAAACCGGAGAAATGCAAACTGGGCGGTGTCTTGTCGACCGTGAACTCGTGGTTGGTGGGAGCCGACGTCGTGCCTCCAGGAGCAGTGGCGGTCGCCGACATGGTGTGCTTGCCGTCGGGTATGCCGCTCATGTTGACGCCCTCAATGACCCACTTGCCCTGGCCATCGGCCGTCACGGGCTGAGGGGCCGACCGCCGATGGTTACCTGAGCGTAGCGTCGGGCGCCGCCGTACCCGAGATGTTCACGCTACCCGCCTCGTCCTTGTTGACGATGTCGTCTCCGGCGACGGGGTCGAATTTCGGAGCAGCAGATGGCATAGCGCTGTTCTGCACCGTGATGGCCTGCGTGGCCGTGGTGCTGTTGTTGCCCGCCTTGTCATGGGCCTGCACGGACACATAGGCATTGATGCTGGCCTGGCCGGCCGGTACCGAGGGCACCGAATCGAAGTCCACGCTCCATTTGCCGTTGGTGACGGTGCCCGGTTTCGGCACACCGTTCCAGGTCACGGTCACCGTATCGGCACTCTGGGCGCCGGTCGGCGTATTGCCCGTGAAGGTGATCTTGCCGGTCTTGGCCTCTTCAGCGCTGATGGTGGTGTCGCCACCGTTGGTCTTGATGTTGGTGGGCTGACCCGGGGCGGTCTTGTCGAGGGTGACCTTGTGTGCGGCGGCGACCGAGTTTTCGCGCCCTGGCTGCGAGGCGACTGCCGTCACGTCGTAGCTGCCGTCGGGCACGCTGGGCCAGGTTTGTCAGCTGGGCGGTCCAGCGGCCGTCTCCGCCGGCCTGGGCGGTCGTCTCGACAGTACCCAGCTTGACATGGACGATCGAGCCCGCGTCGGCAATGCCGGATACCGATACGGCCCCCTGAGCCTCGGCAGCGTTGATGATGTCATCGCCGGCAATTGGGCCAATGATGGGCTTGCCCAGCGGAATCAGCGGGCCCTGCAGCGTCACGTTCTGGGTGGCAACGGCGCTGTCGTTGCCGGCCTTGTCCTGCAGCACCACGTTGAAGGCCGTGTTGGTGCTGTTACCCTGGCCGGGCATGGGAAGATCGCCTTCTTGAATTCCACCTTCCAGCCGCCGTTGGCGCCCACCGTGGCGGTCTGCGTCTTGCCGCCACCGATGGAGACCGTCACCTTGGTGCCCGCTTCGCCTGTGCCGCTCAGGCTCACGCCGTTCTTGGCTTCGAGGCTGGTGATGGTGGTGTCGTTGCCTTCCAGCTTCAGGTTGGCAGCCGGTGCGGGCGGTGTCTTGTCCAGCGTGAACTCGGCCTTGCTGGTGGCGGTGTTGCCCTGGGCGTTGGTGGTGGTGACCAACAGTGCATGCTTGCCGTCGGCAAGGCCTGCTGGCAACTGCACATTAGCTTCCCACTTTCCTGTGGAGTCGGCTTTGACGTCGCCCAGCTCGGGGCCATCTTTGGTTAGCTGAAGCACAACCTTGCTGTTGGCTTCGGCGGTACCCATCACCTTTACCGGGGCGGCCGCTTCCTTGGCGTTGACGTAGCCGTCTTCGCTGATGGTGCCGATGATGGCGGCGGTGCCGGTGGTGTTCATGATGACCTTGCTGGTCACTTCCGGCGCGCGGTTGCCGGCGGCATCGATGGCGGTCGCGCTCAGCGTGTAGGAACCGTCGGCAGCGGGAAGGTCATCGGCTTGCAGCGTGGTGCTCCAGTTGCCGTTGGCGTCCACGGCCACCAGGCGGGTCACCGTGCCCAGCTTGAGTTCCACCGAACCGTTGGCCTCGGCCGTGCCGCTGATGGTCACGCCCGCAGCCTTTTCCGGGGCAGTGATGATGTTGTCTCCGGCCACGGACGCCACTTCGGCGCTGGCCGGCGGCGTGTCGTCGAAGTGCAGCGTGGTCAGCGGCAGGGTGCTCTGCACGCCCTTGTTGGAGCCCACCACTTCCAGGCTGTTGGTGTCCGACAGGCCGGTGGCGGGCAGCGTGCCGCTGCTGGGCGTGGCGGTCTTCAGGTCCACCGCCCAGTTGCCGTTCTCGTCGGCCTTGGTGGTGTAGGTGACGTTGGCGTGCTGGTCGCCATCGGTGTCAATGCGCACCTGCACTTCGGAGCCGGGTTCGGCCGTGCCGTTCAGCACGGGGAAGCGCGTGTTGAAGTAGGTGGCGGATTTGAGCGTGAGCGAGATGTTGCCCTGGGGCGCCTGACCATCGCCGCCCCCGCCGCCGCCTCCACCGGCTGCGGCCAGGCCCAGCACGGCTGCGCCGCCCAGGCCGTACAGCAGCGGCTTGGTGGGCACGTCACCCAGCACGGGCAGGATGGGGGCCTCGAACTTGGGGTCATACAGCACGAAGGTGCCGTCGTTCAGCGCGCCCAGCGGCTTGGTGTTCACGTCGGCCAGCAGTACGGCGCCCCCAGCACCTTCCGCCGCATCCGGAATGCTGACGCTCTCGTCGCCACCGGCCGTCACGGCACACTGGTCCGAGGCGCTGCAGATGCGGTAGTAGCCTTCCAGAATCACCGAGGCGGTGCCGGCATCGCCGTCCAGCGGCACGTTCTCGATCACCAGATCGCTGTCCACCTGCAGTACACGCAGCTGTTCGGCGTCCAGGTTGGAGTCCTGTAGCCGGAACTGTCGCCCGGGCAGCACCCGAACCCGGTTCTCGCCGGGCCTGAGCCGCAGCTGTTCCACACCGCCGTCCTGCGTCCGATAGATCTCGAATCGTGCTGCCATGATGCTCGTTCCGTAGGGATGTATCCTTATCTTGCAAGCCTATCAAAACGGTTTACATCCGCCCACATGTCCTACGCGCCGACAGGGATAGATTGCGAGTTCAAGTGTCAGGCAAAGCGGCAGTCGTTGTTTTTTACATACGATGTCACATGTCGGGTGCGCCATCGGGCCGAGCGGGCAGGCCAGTCATCATCGGCGGGATGCCAGACAGCGGGATGGCAGACAGAAAAAAACCCGCCATGAGGCGGGCCTGGTGAGACGGCGGGGGAACGGCCTGGGCCGTTCCCGTTGGCGTCATACCGTGGGGTGATGATCCCAGGGCTGCGTGCCCACCAGCGAATCCACGGTGGCCGTGGTGCTGACTGGTGCCGGCGGCGGCGCCGTCGGCGTGGGGGTGGCCGCGGGCGCGCTGGAGAGCGATTCCTCGGTGCTGCTGTTGGTCAGATCATCCAGGGTCAGGCTCTTCTGCGACGTGCTCGACGTGTCCGTGGAGTGATCCTGGTCCGTATCGGTCAGCGACTTGGTGGCCAGCGAGCGCGGCGAGGCGCTGCTGCCGGCGGCTGCGCCTGCGGCCAGGGGTGCCCGCCGGGGTTGCTGCGGGAGCAGCTGCCGGGCTGGCCGTGGTCGTCGTCGTGGTGGTGGTCGTGGCCGACGAGTTGGCCGAGTCGGCGGCTGCATCGGCAGCCGGAGTAGCGGCGCCTGCAGGCGTGCCGGGTGGGGTCACGGTGTCACCGGCCCCGGCTGCGCCCGGCGCCGCAGGTGTGGCCGAGGGCGATGCAGCCGGCGGGTGGCGGCTGGCGGCGCTGCGGGATCCGTCGTGTCGGCACCCGTACCAGTGCCGGCGCCGGTGCCTGTTCCGGAGCCTCCCGTACCGGCGCCCGTACCCGCACCCGCGCCAGTACCCGCACCTGCGCCAGTACCACCGGCACCTGTACCCGTACCACCGGTGCCCGTGCCACCCGTGCCTGTGTCCGTGCCCGTATCCGGCGTGCCGGGGTTCGTCGGTGTCGTGGGCGTGGTGGGATTCGTCGGCGTTGTTGGCGTCGTCGGCGTGCTGGGGGCCGGTGCGGGTGTGGTCGGCGCGGGTGTGGTTGGGTTGGTCGGCGTGGTCGGCGTGGTCGGCGTGGTGTCCGTGCCGGTGTCCGGTGTGGTCGGATTGGTTGGCGTGGTGGGTGTCGTGGGCGTTGTGGGTGCTGGCGTGGTCGGTGCCGGTGCAGGCGTGGTCGGCGACGGCACGATGGTCGGTGCCGGGGCGCCCTGTACCGTCACGGCGTGGCTATCGGCCCCGCTGGTGTTGCCGGCAGCGTCCGTCACCGTCACCTGGTAGGTGCTGCTGGCGGTGGCGCCGGTGGCAGGCTTGGGCAGCTCGGAAGGGACGAACTGCACGTCCCAGCTGCCGTTGCTGCCGACGGTGCCGGTGTGGGTGTGGCCGTTCCAGGTCACCGAGACCTGGAGCCAGCTTCGGCGTTGCCGGTGAAGTGAACGCCATCCCGGGCTTCGGCAGCGGTGATGACGTTGTCGCCACCGTCCAGCTTGATGTTGGTGGCCTTGGCCGGAGCGGTCTTGTCCACGGTGAAGGCGCGGGTGGCCGAAGCCGTGCCGCCGGCCGGCGAGGTCACGGCAGCCGTCAGCGTGTACTTGCCGTCGGCGATGCCGGTGGCCGGTGCGGTCACTTCCCAGTGGCCGTTGGCGTCGGCGGTGGCGGCCACCTTGTTGGTGCCGAAGGTCAGCTCAACTTTCGAGCCGGCTTCGGCCGAGCCCTGCAGCTTCACGCCGGCCGCTGCCTCGGCGGCATTGATGATGTCGTCGCTGGCAATGCTGCCGATGACAGGGGCCTTGCTGTTGGTATGCAGCGTGACCGAGGAGGTGGTGGCTGGACCGCGGTTGCCGGCGGCGTCGATGGCCGTGGCCGTCAGCGGGTATGGGCCGTCGGCGGCAGGCAGTTCGGCGGCAGACAGCGTGGTGTTCCACTTGCCCTCGGCATCCACGGCCACCAGCTTGGTGGTTCCGCCGATCTTGAGTTCGACCGTGCCGTTGGCTTCGGCCGTACCGGAAACCGCCACGCCGGCCGTCTTCTCGGCGGCGGTGATGATGTTGTCACCGCTCACTGCGGCGATCTCGGCGCTGGCCGGCGGGGTGTTGTCATAGGTGAGCGTCACCACGGGCAGCGCGGCCCCCTGCACGCCATCCAGCGCGCCCGACACTTCCAGCGTGTTGCTGTCCGACAGGCCGGTGGCCGGCAGGTTGCCGGTGGCGGGCTTGGCGGATTGCAGGTTCACGCTCCAGTTGCCGTTGGCGTCGGCCGTGGCGGAGTAGGTGACGTTCTCGCGCTGGTCGTTGTCGGTGTCCAGGCGCAGGGTCACCACGGTACCGGGTTTGGCCGTGCCGGAAATGGTGGGGAAGCGGTTGTTGAACGAGGTGGCCGACTTCAGCGCCAGTGGCACGTCGCCCAGGTTGGGGGCGCCGGAGGGATCACCGCCGCCGCCACCGCCGCCGGCGGCCAGGGCCACCACGGCCAGACCGCCTGCACCGTACAGCACGGGACGGATGGGAGAATTCCTCGGTGGCCGGCTGCTCGGGGGCCTGGAAGCCGGTGTCGTACAGCACGAAGGTGCCGTCGAGAGCGCGCCCAGGGGCTTGGTGCTCACGTCTGCCAGCACCGTGGCCTGGCTGTTCTCGGTGGTGCCCAGATTCTCCTGGCCTTCGGCACCCTGGGCGACGGCGGCGTCTTCACCGCCCACGCTGACCGTGCAACGGTCGGTGGCGCTGCATACCTGGTAGTACCTTCCAGTGTCACCGAGGCCGTCTCGGTGCTGCCTTCCACCGGGATGTTCTCGATGATCAGGTCGTTGTCCACCTGCAGCACGCGAAGCTGGGACGGATCGATCGGCTGGCCGTCCGGATCCTGCAGGTTGAAGGTGCGCCCGGGGCACGACCCTGAGCTTGTTGTTGCCGGGCTTGAGCTGGAGCTGCTCGACCCCGCCGTCACCCGTGCGCTGGATGTTCAGTCTTGCTGCCATGATCCTGTCTTCCGTCCTGTGGTCTGACGAAGGCCGGGCCGGGCGGTTCCGACATGGCCGCCTGGCACCCGTTCATGAGGTGCCCAGAGGGGCGAATACATGGTCCGGTGTCGCCGAGTGTCATGCAAACCGACGCTTCAATGAGACATCGGGCGCAGTCCGGCGGCCGGATTCGACCATTCGTCAAAAAAAGGTGTATTGAAACAGGTCATTGTGGCATGCACAAACCGCATTTTTGTGTGCGTCTCGTGACGGCTTGTTACGTGTGCGCACCTACGGGCCGGATCACGGTCTCCTTTTACTTCCCGCCATGTGCCCGCAGCCCGGCGGAAGAAACCGCCGGGCATCAGGGTTCAGAGGTGCACCAGCCCCTGCTGCAGCTCGTCCTGCGAAAGCAGCAAGGGAGAGCTGCTGTGCGCTGCTGGGCGCGATCGACGGCGCAGCACTGGCGGTGGCCGGCAATGGCGTCAGCGTGGGCTCGGTCTGTGCCAGTGGCAACGAGAGCGCATCGCCGGTCGAAGCCTGGGCCTTGTGGATGGCGTCGCCTTCCGGTCCGGTCGTCAGCGCCTTCAGGGACAGCGTGTTGCTGCCCGCCGGAGCCGTTCCGAATGGGAAGCTCTGCGACATGATGGCGAAGGTGTGATCCACGGCGGAGACATTGCCGGCCTTGTCCGTGGCCGTGATGTGGATCGTGGTCTGCTTGGCGCCGATGGGATTGCCCTGCGCCACGATCGGCGTCGGCAGGGTCCAGTTGGCCGAGTCCGGGCTGGTGTCCGTCACCACGGCGGTCTGGACCTGCTTGCTGCCGTCGGCCAGCGTGAACTCCACCTGCACCGCGGCGCCGGCCTCGGTCTTGCCCGTGATCAGGAAGGGGACACCGCTCAGCACGCGATCCGTGCCGCCGGCATGCGTGTCGGTCAGCACGGGGGGCTTGGTGTCCACCACCATGGGCGTTCCGGCGCTGGGTGCGGAGGCGTTGCCTGCCTTGTCGGTGGCCACGGCCGTCACCAGATGGGTGCCGTCAGCCGGCAGCTCGGCACCGGCAAAGGCCACGCTCCACTTGCCGTCGGCACCGGCCTTGGCGTCATGCGACACCGTGCCGACCGTCACCTTCACCGTGCTGTCGGCTTCGGCCGTGCCCGCCAGCGTCACGCCGGCCGCCTTCTCGGCCGCGTTCACATAGTTGTCGGTGCCGCCGGTGAACTGGATCGTTGGTGCCGGAGGCGGGGTGGTGTCGATGGTCAGCGTCTGCGTGGCGGGCGTGGAGACGTTGCCAGCCAGATCGCTGGCTGTGACTGACAGGGTGGCGTTGCCCTGTGGCAGGCGGTGCATTGGCCGGCAGCGTCACCGCCCAGGTGCCGTCTGCGCCCACCACCGTTTCCAGGTTCTGCGCACCCAGCGTCAGCTTGATCAGGCTGTTGGCCTCACCCCGGCCCGAGACCGCCAGCGGCTTGCCCACGGCGGCGGCACCCAGCAGGCCATCCGCACCGACTGGCGAAATCGTGGGGGCCGTCGGCGGCGTGTCGTCGGCCGTCAGCTTGAAGTCCGGCATCGTCGCCGTCTTGCCGTTCACCGTCTCGGTCAGCGACAGGGCTGGTGGCCGTGCTCAACCCGCCCGCAGGCGGGGCGCCGGTGGTGGGCTTCAGCGTGGCCAGGTTGGCCGACCACTTGCCGTCAGCCCCCACCGGCACGGTATAGCTGGCGTCCACCGCTGCGCCGCCGCCGGCATGCACGTCGATCTTCACCGTGCCACCGGCGGTGCCCGTGCCCGTCAGCGTGGGCACCTTGCCGCTTGGCCACCGACGAATGCGTCACCGTGAAGCTGGGGTCCGTGACCGAGGGGCGGCACTGTCGGCGTGGTGGGTGCCGGGGCGGCGGGTGTTGCGGGCGTGGCGGGCGGCAGGGCAGGGGTCGCAGTCGTATTGGCAACCGGGGTTTCACCGCCCCCGCCACCAGCCGCCCCGCCAGCCAGTGCCAGGCCCAGCACGGCTGCGCCGCCCAGGCCATAGATCACCGGGCGGGCCGATTCGGACAGCAGGGGGCCGGATTCGGCGGCATGATCTGCGCCCGCTGCGACTGCGGGGTGGCACCCTCCAGCCCCTTCGTGGCGGCTGCGCCTGCAGCCGCACCGCTGGTCTGGCTCAGATCCACCAGCACGAACGAGCCGTCCGACAGTGCGCCAATGGCGCCCTGTGGCCGGGTGATGTCCACCGTGCCGGACGTCGTTTCGGGAAGTTCCAGATGGCAGGGCGAGCTGACGCTGCACGAGCTGTAGAAGCCCAGCAGCTCCACGGCCTGGGGCTGGTCGGCGCCATGGGCGTCATCGGCCAGGTTGTCGACGAGAATGCTGTTGTCCAGCTGCTTGACCACGGCCTTGGCAGGCGCCTTGCCGGTGTCCTCGTCATAGAGCCGGAAAGTGTCGCCCGGCCGCACGACGACGCGGGTGGTGCCAGCCCGGAGATGGGTGCGCGAGACGGACCCGTGCGAGGAACGGGTTTCGATGACGAGAGCCATGGGATATGCGGTATGCGCCGTTCAGCGGCGATGACAGAGCGTCCGTCGGGCCGACGTTGCCAGACTGGGACTGTCTTATTATCGCCGCGCTGTGGCTGACGCGCCACTGTCGGCACACCCATCAATCCCTGGCGTGCCGGGGCCCGGGGCCCCGGCGAGGCTGCGTCAGGCGTAGCTGGCCAGCGCCGCCTTCATCTTCTTCATGGCCTGCGCCTCGATCTGGCGGATGCGCTCGGCCGACACGCCATACTCGTTGGCCAGGTCCTGCAGCGTGCGCGAACCGCCTTCGTCCTCGTCACGCAGCCAGCGCGACTGCACGATGTTGCGGCTGCGCTCGTCAAGCGTGGCCAGTGCGTTGGACAGGGCCTTCGGTCTGCAGCCAGTCGCGCTGCCGATCCTCGATGATCTCGGTGGGCTCGCTGCCGGGGGCGGCCAGGTAGGCGGCCGGACCGAAGCCCGCGCCTTCCTCGTCGTCACCCTGCGGCTCCAGCGCGATCTCGTGGCCGGTCATCCGCGTTTCCATCTCGGTCACGTCCTTCTCGCGGACGTTGAGCTGTTCGGCGATGTCGGTCACGGCCTCGGGCGTCAGCGTGTCCAGGTCCTTCTTCATCGAGCGCAGGTTGAAGAACAGCTTGCGCTGGGGCCTTGGTGGTGGCCACCTTCACCAGCCGCCAGTTCTTCAGGATGTACTCGTGGATCTCGGCCTTGATCCAGTGCAGCGCGAACGACACCAGACGCACCGAGCGATCGGGGTCGAAACGCTTGACCGCTTTCATCAGGCCGATGTTGCCTTCCTGGATGAGGTCGGCATGCGGCAGACCGTAGCCCAGGTACTGGCGAGCCACCGACACCACCAGCCGCAGGTGGGAAGTCACCAGCGTGCGGGCAGCGTCGACGTCCTGATGCTCCTTGAAACGCCGCGCAAGGCTGGACTCCTCCTCGGCGGACAGCATGGGCATGCGATTGACCGCAGAGATGTAGGCGTCCAGGTTGCCCAGTGACGGAACGGCAGGCGCAACGACACCGGTCTGGCGAGTGGCAAGTGCAACGGAGTGATTCGTCATCGTGGCAGTTGTTTCCTGTAAATGACTAGCGGGTTAGATACCAGCACTTCACCGCGGGGAGTGCCAGCTTTTTGCTTCAAAAATGTCGTGGGTTGTCAAGCCCTCAGGCTCCTGCAGAAAACGCGGGAGGGTGGGGTTTCGATGACAGGATGCGCGGCCTTCTGTGGAAAGGCCCCGCCAGCCGGAGCTGACGGGGCCTTCGGGGTGATGTCTGCGCGGTCTCAGTAGGCGTTCGGGTCGCGGAACGACACCAGGATGGTCTTCAGGATGATCTTCAGGTCCAGCCGCAGCGACCAGTGCCGCAGGTACTCCAGGTCGTAGCGGATGCGCAGCTCCATCTTCTCGATGGTGTCGGTCTCGCCGCGCGCGCCGTTGACCTGGGCCAGGCCCGTGATGCCGGGCTTGACCTTGTGGCGGATCATGTAGCCCCTTGATCAGCTTGCGGTAGGTCTCGTTGTGGGCCACCGCGTGGGGGCGCGGACCCACCACGCTCATGCGACCCTGCAGCACGTTGAAGAACTGCGGCAGCTCGTCCAGCGAGGTCTTGCGCAGGAAGCGGCCCACCGGCGTGATGCGGTCGTCGTTCTTGGTGGCCTGGCGCACTTCGGGGCCGTTTTCCTGCACCCGCATGGAGCGGAACTTGTAGACGTTGATCTCCGAGCCGTCCAGGCCGTAGCGGCGCTGCTTGAAGATGATGGGGCCCTTGGACGTGAGGCGAATGGCCAGCGCGATGGTCAGCGTGATGGGCAGCGTGATGATCAGCGCGATGGAGGCGATGACGATGTCCGACAGGCGCTTGAGCACGCCCGTGGTGCCGTAGAACGGCGTCTCGCACACGGCCACCACCGGCAGGCCGCCCACCGAATCCACCCGTGCCTGGATCAGGTCGAACATGAAGATGTCGGGCACGAAGTAGATGGAAGCCGTGGTGTCACGCAGGTCTTCCAGGAGCTTCAGGATGCGCGGCTGCGAGGCCATGGGCAGGGGCGATGAAGATCTGGTCGATCTTGTTGGCGCGCACGAACTGCGCCACCGCGCTGAAGCCGCCGGCCACCGGCGCTTCCGTCACCTCGCCCAGACGGTCCGGGGTGCGGTCGTCGAAGAAGGCCATGATGCGCGTCTGCGACAGCGGGTCGTCCTGGATGGAGCGGGCCAGCGTGCGGCCCAGGCTGTTGGCCGCCACCACGATGGCGGTCTGCTCGGGACGCATGGAGATGACCTTGTGCAGCAGCATGGGCGAGAGCCAGTGGCTGACGGCCTGCACGACCGGGGTGGCGATGACCCAGGTGGCCAGCACGTTCTGGTCGAACTGCCGCAGTGCGTCGATCATCAGGCCGAAGACCAGCAGCAGGGCCCACCACCAGGCCCCAGCTGCCCAGCAGGTGACGCAGGTAGCCGGCCTGGTAGACCCGGAAGGGGACGCTGCCAGGGTAGCTCAGCACGAAGGTGAGGACGGCCAGCACCATTTCCTGGGCGCGCAGGGGATGCCCGGCGGCCACGGTGACCACCAGCAGGCAGGCCACGGCCAGGATGGGATCGATGACTGACTTGACCAGCGACAGGATGCTGCGATTGCCGGTCCGGATGGGAACGATGGAAGAAGCGAAGGTGGGGCTGTTCATACCGCTTGCCGGGGCGCCGGGAATGTGGCGAGCCCGGATCAGGAGTCTGCTGGGGGTTATTTATACAACACCGGCCGGCTGGGGGCAGCCGTCCGATGGTAATCGGTTTGGCGCTTCTGTGTCGGGGTTCACGAACGAGGGCTCGGGAACCGGAGGGATCGGGACGTCGACAGAGGCAACAGCTTCGGGAATCCGGGCAGTGTTCACACGGCAAGGGTCGGGGGCTTGGCATGTTCGGCTCAATGCATTAGTGTGGAAGCAGAGCAGGACCGTCGGTGGCGGTACCATGCCCCATTCTGAGCTTTTTAAGACAGGGTAGTCATGAAAGAAATCATCGGAACACAAAAAAAAGCCGCACGGCGCCCGGCACTGCGCGCAGCCAGTGCTGCCGTGGCAGCCATCTTCTGTGGCCTGGCGGCCAGCGCTGCCCAGGCACAGGCTCAGCTGGAAGTGCCTGATCAGGACTGGACCCCCAACGCCGAGGCTGATGTCATCAAGCTCTCCGGTCGCGTCGGTGTTACGCACGATAGCAATCTGTTGCGTCTGAACAACCAGTCCCAGGCTGGCATCTACAGCAACAAGAAAGCGGGCGACACCTACCTCACCGGCGCCATGGGCATCGAGTTCGACCGCCTGATCAGCCAGCAGCGGCTGCGCGCCAACGCCGAGGTCGAGGGCTTCAAGTACAAGGAATACGACGATTTCGACCACGTGGGCTACAACGTCGGCACCACGCTGGACTGGGTCGTGGGCCGTCCGCTGTTCGGCCGCGCCGGTATCAAGCTGGACCGCCGCCAGCCCACGGTGCAGGACCGTATCTACAACCAGACCACCAACGTCTCGGGTGACCGCAACAACATCAGCACCCAGAACCTGTTCTTCAACGCCGGCTTCCGCTTCACGCCGGCCTGGTCGGTCATCGGTGGCGTCGACTACGTCCGCAGCCGCAACTCGCTGGAAGTCTACAAGGACACCGACTATGACCTGAAGTCGGGTGAAGGCGGCGTGCGCTATGCCCCGGGCACCGGCATCGAGGTCGACCTGGTCTACCGTGCCACCAGCGGCGAGTACAAGTCGGCCCAGCGCTATGGTGACGACGGCTCCGCCCTGCTGTGCAACAACAACTGCCGCAAGAACGACTACGACGAGGACTCGCTGCAGGCCCGCGTCCAGTATCGTCCCAGCGAGGACAGCAGCCTGGGCGGCTTCGTCGGCTACACCCGTCGTGACTACGATCAGGGCAACCGCCACTTCCGCGGCCTGACCGCCGGCTTCGACACCGAGTGGGCCGTCAGCGGTGCGGTGCAGATGCGCGCCTCGCTGGGTCGCTCCATCGAGCCGGATGACGACGCCGTATCGGCTCCTACGCCGACACCTGGTCGCTGAACTTCAGCCCGACCATCCAGGCCACCGGCAAGATCACCGTCGAGCCGTACCTGCGCTTCTACGACCGTCGCTACAAGGGCGACCAGCTGGCTGCCGGCCAGGTCGAGCGCAAGGACAAGATCTACATGGTCGGTGCCGAGGCTGACTACGAGTTCCGTCGCAACATGTTCCTGATGGCCAGCATCTCCCGTGAGCAGCGCGACTCCAACCGTGCCAACCTCGACTACAAGGCCAACGTCTTTGGCCTTGGCCTGAAGGTTCAGTTCTGATCCTTCCCTGCCTTTCGGCCCGGGCCTGACCCGGGCCACGCCACCAGGCCCCGGTTTCCCCCGGGGCCTGGTCGTTTCAGGCACTCCTTCCCATTGCACCTGCTGTCAGCTCGCCTTTGCTGGACAATCTTACGAAAGCAGGGGATATCATTCACGCTGGCGCCACAAAAGGCCGGTCTAGAATCGGCGTTCACGGCCTGTCGGCCGCTTGGCGTGCCCGGGCGTTTGATTCTTGCGCGGGGCAACTCCCCTTTCCGTTCGCAGCCCTTCGGGCAAGCTGATCTCCCTTCATAGGACGGCATCCATGTTTCTTTCTCGCTTCAAGAAGTTCGTGCTGGGGCTGATGGCCCTGGCCACCATCGGTCTGGCATCGTCCCGAGGCCGTGGCCCGAGACCGCCCGCAGTGACTACCTGCTCGGGCCGGGCGACGTGCTGCGCATCCAGGTCTTCCAGTCCCAGGATCTGACCGTCGAGGCCCGCATCTCCGAAAGCGGCGTCATCTCCTACCCGCTGCTGGGCGTGGTCAAGCTGGCTGGCCTGTCGCCGCAGCAGGCCGAGAACCTCATCGCCACCCGTCTGCGTGAGGGCCGCTTCCTGCAGAACCCGCAGGTCACCCTGAACGTGCTGCAGTTCCGCAGCCAGCAGGTCTCGGTGCTGGGCAACGTGGCCAACCCTGGCCGCTACCCGCTGGAGACCACCGGCATGCGCCTGTCCGAGATCCTCTCGGTGGCGGGCGGCGTCAACGAGACCGGCTCCAACAACGTGCTGCTCATGACCACCCGCAACGGCCGTCCGCAGCGTCTGGAAATCGACCTGGTCGAGATGTTCAGCACCGGCGACCTGAGCAAGGACGTGGTCCTGCAGGCTGGCGACACCATCTTCGTCAACAAGGCCCCCAACTACTATGTGTACGGCCAGGTCCAGCGTCCGGGCCAGTACGTGCTTGACCGCGGCATGACCGTGGCCCAGGCCGTTGCCAAAGGCGGTGGTCTGACCCTGCGCGGTACCGACCGTGGCATCCGTCTGCACCGTCGCGTGGGTGACCGCAACATCCAGGTGCTGGAGCCCAAGCTCGACGACCCGATCCGTCCGGACGACCTGATCTTCGTGCGCGAAAGCATCTTCTGATCGGCCTTCGGTCCGATCCCTTCCGAGGCCGGCCATTCTGAGTCGGCATCCTGGAAAACGGCGCCTTCGGGCGCCGTTTCCCCTGATGCGCTCTCCGTGCCTTTCCACGTTCGCATCGCTGGAGCCTGACATTCCTCACATCGCTGGAACCCGAACATTTGCCGTGTTTTTCCCGACGAATGGCGTCTTTCGTCCCCGGAAGAAGCCAAATGCCAAGTCTGTCGTCGACGGCTCTCCCGGCAGTGTGGTACGTTGCAGGCATCGTGATCAGGGCCCGCCGGGCCCGATCGCCGCTCACCCTGGAAGCCACCGCGTGTGGTCGTGACCTTCTCCGGTCTTTCTCCTCTCCTTCATCACCATGTCTGCAACCCAAACCTCTTCCGTTGCCGATCGCAAGGATCTGGCCGCTCTGGCCGCCACCCACGCCAAGTGCCGTTTCTGCGGTACCCAGCTGCGTCACACCGTGGCCAACCTGGGCATGTCGCCCATGGCCAATGCCATCCGCAAGCCGGAAGACCTCAACAAGATGGAGCCGTTCTTCCCGCTGCACGCCTACGTCTGCAGCAACTGCTTCCTGGTGCAGCTGGAGGAGTTCCAGAGCGGTGAGGCCATCTTCTCGGACTACGCCTACTTCTCGTCCTACGTGCAGGCCATGCTGGACCACGGCAAGCGCTATGCCGACGACATGACCGAGCGCTTCGGCTGGGTGCCCACAGCAAGGTGGTGGAGATCGCCGCCAACGACGGCTACCTGCTGCGCTGGTTCCTGCCCAAGGGCGTGCCGGTGCTGGGTGTGGAGCCGGCCGCCAACGTGGCCGAAGCCGGCCGCAAGCTGGGCATCCCCATGGAGGTGATGTTCTTTGGCCGTGAAAGCGCCCGCAAGCTGCGCGACATGGGCCATGCCGCCGACCTGATGGCCGCCAACAACGTGGTCGCCCACGTGCCCGACCTCAACGACTTCGTGGCAGGCTTCTCCATCCTGCTGAAGGAGCAGGGCGTGGCCACCTTCGAGTTCCACCACGTGCTGAACCTGCTGCAGAAGAACCAGTTCGACAACATCTACCACGAGCACTTCTGCTACCACTCCTTCCTCACCTTCAGCCGCATCCTGGCCCACCACGGCCTGTCGGTCTTCGATGTGGAAGAGATCCCCAACCACGGTGGCTCGCTGCGGGTGTACTGCCAGCCTGCCAAGACCGGCAACCAGCCCGTCAGCCCGCGCGTGGCCGAGATGGAGGCCCGCGAGCGTGCCGCCGGCCTGGACACGCTGGAGCCGTACCTGGCCCTTGGAAGAGCGCATCCGCGCCAGCAAGCGCAGCCTGCTGCGCTTCGTGCTGGATGCCCACCAGCAGGGCAAGCGCATCGCCGCCTACGGTGCGCCCGCCAAGGCCGCCACGCTGCTCAACTATGCCGGTGTGCGTTCCGACTACATCGAGTACACGGTCGACCGCAACCCGCACAAGCAGAACCACTTCCTGCCGGGCACGCAGATCCCCATCTATGGCCCCGAGCGCATCCTCGAGACCAAGCCCGACTACCTGGTCATCCTGGCCTGGAACCTGAAGGACGAGGTGATGAAGCAGATGAGCGCCATCCGTGAATGGGGCGGCCGCTTCGTCATCCTGGTGCCCGAAGTCCAGATCTACGACTGACCGTCGGCAGGGCAGGCCATGCAAAGGCCTGCCCGCCACCCGGGCATCCCGTCTTCTACCCAGATTGCCATCCCCGTCACCATGACCCAAGCCATCGTCGTCGAATCGGCCGCTACCCTGGCCCGCCAGGCCGAAGGGCAGGGCGCTGCCATGCACGCCTTCTGCACGCAGCTCTACCCCATGCTGCGCAGCATCACCGGGCAGGGCGTGCGTGACACGCTGGCCGCCATCGCGCAGCACATCCCGCTCACCGTGACCGAAGTGCCCACCGGCACGAAGATCTTCGACTGGGAAGTGCCGGCCGAGTGGCAGGTGCGGGGCGCCTGGATCAAGGGGCCGGACGGGAAGAAGATCGTCGACATCGCCGAGCACAACCTGCATCTGGTCAACTACAGCGCTCCGTTCCGGGGCACGCTGTCGCTGGAAGAGCTGCGCCCGCACCTCTTCTCGCTGCCCGATCGGCCGGACTGGATCCCCTACCGCACGCAGTACTTCAAGCGGGACTGGGGCTTCTGCCTGACCGATCGCCAGCTGCAGTCGCTCCCGCCGGGCAACTACGAAGTGTGCGTGGACACCGACCTGGTGCAGGGCTCGCTCACCTTCGGGAGTGCGTGCTGCCCGGCGAGAGCGCTGAAGAGGTGCTGTCTCCACCCACGTCTGCCACCCCTCACTGGCCAACGACAACCTGTCGGGCATCTCCACCGCCACCTGGCTGGCCAAGACGCTCGGCCGCGCTGCCCAGCGCCGCTACACCCTATCGCTTCGTGTTCATCCCGGCCACCATCGGCGCCATTGCCTGGCTGTCGCAGCGACAGGACGTGACGAAGCACGTGGCGCATGGCGTGGTCATCTCCGGCGTGGGCGATGCCGGCGACTACCACTACAAGCGCAGCCGCCGGGGCGATGCCGAGATCGACCGCATCATGGCGCTGGTGCTGGCCGAAAGCCGCGAGCACCACCTGCTGCCCTTCATGCCCTACGGCTATGACGAGCGGCAGTTCTGCTCGCCTGGCTTCAACCTGCCCATGGGCTGCTTCTCGCGTTCCACCTACGGCAGCTACCCGCAGTACCACACCTCGGCTGACAACCTGGACTTCATCCGCCCCGAGCACCTGGAGCGTTCGCTGGGCCTGCTGCTGGCGGCGTTCGGCATCGTGGAGCGCAACCTCGGCTTCAACCTCAGCCCCTTCGGTGAGCCCCAGCTGGGTCGACGTGGCCTGTACTCGCTCATTGGCGGCCACAACGAGGGGCAGAAGCTGCAGCTGGCACTCCTGTGGGTGCTGAACCAGTCCGATGGCAGCAAGAGCCTTCTGGACATCGCCGAGATGGCCGGACTGCCCTTCGATCTGGTCCATCAGGCCGCCGAAGCGCTTCTGCACAACCAGCTGCTGGGAAGTCGTTGTAAGGTAGCCCTCAGATCTCGTTGTTTCGTTGCAGTCGATGCCGTAATGTTCAGAATACGCTCCGACTTCCCTATCTCCTCGCCGGTCGACATCCCATGAACAGCACCCAGAAGCCGAACGTTTCCGGCATGGTGGAACGCACCTGCTTCGACAAGTCCGCAGCCCTGCGCCAGAAAGGTCACGACACCATTCCTGGCGGCGCACTCACCTGCCAAGGGCGATGACCAGTATCCCGAGCGCTCACCGGCTTCATCGAGCGCGGCGAGGGCTGCCACATCTGGGATGTGGACGGCAACGAATTCATCGAATACGGCATGGGCCTGCGCGCCGTCACCCTCGGCCACGCCTATCCGTCCGTCATCGAGGCTGCCTACCGGCAGATGCAGCTGGGCAACAACTTCAACCGCCCGGCCCCCATCGAGCTGGAATGCGCCCAGATGCTGCAGTCGCTGGTGTCCAGCGCCGAGATGGTCAAGTTCGCCAAGGACGGCTCCACGGTGCTGACCGCCGCGCTGAAGCTGGCCCGCGCCTACACCGGCCGTGACCTGGTGGCCATCTGCAGCAACAGCCCCTTCTTCTCGTACAACGACTGGTTCATCGGCACCACTGCCATGGACGGCGGCGTCTCGCGCGTTGAAGTCGAACTCACCGTCAAGTTCAACTACAACGACATCGACAGCCTGCAGAAGCTCTTCGAGCAGTACCCGAACCGCATCGCCATGGTGCTGCTGGAGCCTGCCCGTACCGAAGAGCCCAAGGACGGCTTCCTGCAGAAGGTCATCGACCTGGCCCACCGCAATGGCGCCCTGGTCACGCTGGACGAGACCATCAGCGGCTTCCGCTTCCACCAGGGCGGCGCCCAGACGCTGTATGGCGTCACGCCCGACATGTCGTGCTTCGGCAAGGCGCTGGCCAATGGTTTCTCGCTGTCCGCGCTCACCGGCAAGCGTGAAGTGATGGAACTGGGCGGCCTCTTCCACGACAAGGAGCGCGTCTTCCTGCTCTCCACCACCCACGGTGCCGAAGGCCCCAGCCTGGCGGCCGCCATCGAGACCATGCGCATCTATCGTGATGAGCCGGTCATCGAGCACCTCTACCACGTGGGCGAGCGCCTGCGCGCCGGCATCGAGCAGGTCACGGCCGCTCTGGGTGTCAGCGAATACCTGTCGGTGGCCGGCCGGGGATGCAACCTGCTCTATTCCACGCACGACCACGAGCACAAGCCCTCGCAGCCGTTCCGCACGCTGTTCATGCAGGAACTCATCCGCTGGGGCGTGCTGGCGCCCAGCTTCATCGTCAGTTACTCGCACAGCGAGGCCGACATCGACTACACCATCGAGGCCTTCAGCCGAGCCGCCAAGGTCTACAAGAAGGCCCTGGAAGCCGGCAGCACCGATGGCCTGCTCATCGGCGCACCCACAGGTGGTCTACCGCCGCTACAACTAATGTCCGCGCCCATGCGTCATTTTTGATGACGCATGAACGTAAAAAGGCCCGGCCTGCCGTGCAGTGTCGGGCCTTTCGTTTCAGGGTTCAGGCAGTCTGGTCGAAGGGGACTGCCGAGGGCCGGTGGACCATCAGGCTGTCGCGACCCTTTGGCCGCCTGCAGAGAGTAGGCCGTGGCAGCCCGTTGGCCGCCTGCAGCGTGTCAGGCCGTGACCGGCTCCAGATACATCTTCTGGATGTCCGGCGGCAAGTGTTCCAGCGTGGTGCCCTGCAGATAGTCGTTGATCGGTGAGCCCGTGCAGCTGAATCCACGTTGGGTGCGCCGTCACGCGCACGCAGGTCGCTTGCGGTTCACCACCCGGAAATCGATCGAGAAGCGCGTCTCGCCCGTCTGGTTCGGAATGGACGAATGCAGGTGTGCCGCGGCAAACAGCAGCATGCCGCCCGGCGGTGTCACCACCGTCACATTCGGCTCCAGCTTGATGTCTTCCTGCAGCTTGGGCTGCGGGCGCGTGTCCTTGTTCACGTGCGTGACCGCATTGAAGCGCTGCTGGCATTCCATTCCTGGTAGTTGTAGATCTCGGAATTGTTCGGCGTCTCGCGCGCGAACCACTCCGGATGGAAGGTCATGGCGTTGCCGCCGTTCACCTCGAAGATCGGGATCCACCAGTTGATCTGGCACATCGGCGCCGAATACCAGGTGTCGCGGTGCGCATGGAAGCATAAGGCAATGCCGCTGGTGAGGTAATTGTGGCTGGTGGACGTGCGCATGCGCGGCACGTCGAAATAGGTCTCTTCCAGATCACAGCCAATGCACTCCATCATCTTCGGGATGATGCGCTTGCATTCCGGATGATGGATGAAGGCCGGCTTGAGCTTCGAGAGAATCTCGGCGAATTTCTCGACCGGATAGTGGTCCTGCGCCGTGCGCGGATCCAGACCGGGGAAGGCCTCGGCAATCAGCTTGCGGGCCAGCTCGATCAGCGCCAGCGAATGCTCATGGCGGAATACACGAACAGGTCGCCGTCGTAGATCATCTTGCGGCGGCTGTCGTCGTCGATCTTCCGGTCAAAGTAGACAGTGGTCATGGGGCATGTTTTTGCAATTCACACGATGCCCAAATTCTATGAGTGAGGTCTTCGGTGTTTATTGTTACGCCATGTACAGCGTCATCAAGGGCAAGGCAGTACTTGAATATCTTCCGTTAACCTGTTGAAGAAAAAGCGTCTATTCCGGCTCCCTGTCTTGCGCAAGCAGGGTCGGTCTATGCCCGTAAGCGAAAACGGGTATCAAGCCGGAAACCTTTTTCAGGGCAGGGGGCCTGCCAAGAAAAAGGGGCGGTATGCCGCCCCTTTTGCTCACCGCAATGGTTGTCTGGTGGATTACCAGGGACTTCCAGGGCGCCTTGCCCGAAAGCCCACAGCTCTTCCAGCACGTGCTTGTCGCGCAGCGTGTCCATCGGCTGCCAGAAGCCGGTATGGCGCCAGGCCTCCAGCTGGCCATCAGCCGACAGCGAACGCATCGGCTCCTGCTCGAAAACCGAATCGTCACCGTGGATGCGGTCCAGCACCTTGCGGTCCAGCACGAAGAAGCCACCGTTGATCCAGGCGCCGTCGCCCTGCGGCTTTTTCCATGAACGAGATCGATCAGCGTCTGATCCGCCTGCAGGCTGAACGCACCGAAGCGGCCCGGGGGCTGAACGGCCGTCACCGTCGCTTCCTTGCCGTGCTTGCGGTGGAACTCGATGGTGGCGGTGATGTCGACGTTGCTCACGCCGTCGCCATACGTGCAAAGGAAGGTATCGCCCTTCACATATTTGGCGGCGCGCTTGATGCGGCCACCCGTCATCGAATCCTGACCTGTCTCGACCAGCGTCACCGACCAGGGCTCGGACTCGTTGCGGTGGATCTGCATCTCGTTCGTGCCCAGGTTGAACGTCACGTCCGCACGCGAGATGGCGTATTCGTGGAAGTACTGCTTGATGATGTGGCTCTTGTAGCCGCAGCAGATCACGAAGTCGTGATGCCGTGCGAGGCATAGATCTTCATGATGTGCCAGAGAATGGGCTGCCCGCCGATCTCGACCATCGGCTTGGGGCGTACCGCGCTTTCTTCGCTGATCCGGGTGCCGAAGCCGCCGGCAAGAATGACCGCTTGCATGGTGAGCGTAGTCCTCGTTTGTCGATGCAACTGACATAGTCGCCTGACACCGCAAGGGCGTCAACCGGAAGCGACACCTATCCGCCGGAATGCAGCCAGAAAGCGATGAAATGCGTACTCAGTCCAGAAGTGCCGTGGCAAATTCGCGCGCACTGAATGCCTGCAGGTCTTCCACGCCTTCGCCCACGCCGATGAAGTACACCGGCAGCGGGTTGTCACGCCGCGTGTGCGCCAGGGCCGCAATGGCGCCACCCTTGGCCGTCCCGTCCAGCTTCGTCACCACCAGACCCGTCAGCTGCACCGCCTCGTCAAAGGCCTGCACCTGCGCCAGCATGTTCTGGCCGGTATTGCCGTCCAGCACCAGCAGCACCTCGTGCGGCGCACCGTCCATCGCCTTGCCGATCACCCGACGGATCTTCTTCAGCTCGTCCATCAGGTGACGCTGCGTGGGCAGCCGGCCGGCCGTGTCCACCATCACCACGTCCACCTTGCGCGCCTGCCCGGCCAGTCGCATCGAAAGCCACCGCAGCCGGATCGCCGCCCTCGTTGGCAATCACGTGCACCTGGTTGCGCTCACCCCAGCGCGCCAGCTGCTCGCGCGCCGCCGCCCGGAACGTGTCGCCTGCTGCCAGCAGAACCGACTGATCGATCTGGTGCAGATGGCGCGCCAGCTTGCCGATCGACGTCGTCTTGCCGGCCCCGTTCACCCCGGTGATCATCATCACCAGCGGATCGGCCCGGTCCACGTCGATGGGCTTCTCCAGCGGCGACAGAAGCTCCGTCAGGATGTCGATCAGCGCCGTCTTCAGCGTCGCCGCATCGTTGATCCGGTCGCGCTGGGCCCGCTCGCGCAGCTCATCCAGCAGCCACGTCGTCGTGCCGACAGCCCGTGTCACTGGCCAGCAGCGCCGTCTCCAGCTCCTCGTACAGCGTCTCGTCAATCCGGTTTGCGGCTGAAGATGCTGCCCAGCTGCGAGCGCGTGCGCGCCAGCCCCGCGCAGCCGCGCGAACCAGCCAGCCCGCGCCGGCCGCACCGCCTCCGGCATCGCCTGCGTGGGCGGCACGATCTCGCTCTCGCCATAGGGTCATGGGCTCGCCGGTCGCTGGGGCACCTGCATCCTCGGACGCCGCCGGGCGGACGGTTCTTCCGGTGCGGACGCCACCGCCTCCGGTGCAGACACCGCTGCTCCCGGTGTGGGTGCCTTCATGGCCGGTGCGGACACCACGGCTTCTGACGCAGATGCTTCCGCCACCGGCTCGGCTTGCACCTGGGGCACCACGGCCTCGACCAAGGCAGCGGCGTCCTTCGCGGCAACCGTTTCCTTCAGAGCGAGGAGCTGCCTCGACCGGCGTGCTCTGCGGCCGTGGCGCTTCGGAGACCTCGGCCGATGGCACATGCGGCGCACCCGCCACCGGCGCCTCGGCCCCTCGGCGTCGACATGCGCATTCGGACCTGCTTGCGGCAAGGCCGAAGAAACCTCGGCGGGTGCCGCCGCTGGCTCCGCAACGGTGACATCCCCGGCAGTACCAACGCCAGATGTTTCCGCCGCTACAGCTTGTCCGGCCTCGGGCAGTGGTCGAGCAACGCCCTGCGTGCCGGGGGCCTGCGTGTCGGGCACCTGCGGGATGCCCGCCGGCTCACCGCTCTCGGCGATTCCCCGGCCGGCTCGGCGCAGCCTCTTCAGTGGCCGCAAACTCGGCCGCAGCGGCCTGGGCTGCGGCTGCATCTTCCTTCTCTTTCTTCTTGCGACGGAAAAAACCGAACATGTCGTGCGTCCTGTATGAGTCTGCTGCAGTGTGGGTTGCTGCAATTCTAGAGCCTGTCCGCCTCCGCCAGCCTGCCGGATATCGGCACCCAGGGACAAAGCGGGCCCAGGGGGCAGAGCCGGTAAACTAACGGCTTCCTTCCGAGTACCCCTCCATGTCCTCCCGCATTCGCATCATCGGCGGCCAATGAGCGCCGCCTGCTGCCCGTGCCCGACTCGCCGGGCCTGCGGCCCACCCGACCGGGTGCGCGAGACCCTGTTCAACTGGCTGGGCCAGGACCTTTCCGGCTGGCATTGCCTGGATCTCTTCGCCGGCTCAGGGGCCCTGGGCTTCGAGGCCGCCTCGCGCGGGGCCGCCCGCGTTCTGATGGTCGAACAGAACCCCGCCATCGCCCGTGGCCTGAACGCCAGCGTCCAGCAGCTCGGGGCAGGGGCCTGCATCGAGGTCATCCGCGCCGACGCCGCCCGCTGGCTTGACCAGCGGCCGACCATCTGCAGGATTTGATCCTGCTGGACCCCCTTCCGGGCCGGCTGGCTGCCGCGCATCCTGCCGGCCGTCCTGCCCTGGCTGGCGCCCCACGGCCTCGTCTACGTCGAAGCCGATCACGCCATCACCGACGACTGGCTGGCCCAGCAGGGCTGCAACAGCCTGGCCGTCATCCGCGCCGGCAAGGCCGGACAGGTCCATTATCAGCTGCTTACTTCCGAACCATGTCCCTCGTCGTCTACCCCGGAACCTTCGACCCGCTGACCCTGGGCCACCAGGATGTCGTGAACCGCGTCGCCGCCACCACGAATCCGTCGTCGTCGCCATCTCCGACAGCCGCTCCAACACCCTGTTCACCATGGCCGAGCGCGTCGACATGGCCAAGGCCATCCTGGTGGGGCTGCCCAACGTGCGCGTCATGTCCTTCTCCGGGCTTGTCACCGACTTCGCCCGCGACATCGGCGCCAGCCTCATCGTGCGTGGCCTGCGTGACGCCAGCGACTTCGACTACGAGCGCCGCATGGCCAGCCTCAACCGCATCCCTGCAGCCCACCATCGACACCCACTTCATCATCCCCGACGACCGCTGCCAGTCCATCACCGGAACCCTGGTGCGGAAATCGCCATGATGGGCGGCGACGTGCGCGCCTTCGTCAATCCCGTGGTGCTTGCCGCCCTGCAGGAAAAATACCTCAAGCGCCAGCAGGAACCGCGCAAGGAGAGCCGCTGACATGGCCCTCATCATCACCGACGAGTGCATCAACTGCGACTGCTGCGAACCCGAATGCCCCAACGAAGCCATCTCCATGGGGCCCGAGTACTACATCATCGACCCCAATCGCTGCACCGAATGCGTCGGCCACTTCGATGAACCCCAGTGCGCCCAGATCTGCCCCGTCGAGGTGCATTCCCATCAACTTCGACCTCAACGAGGCCGCGAACAGCTCCACGCCAAATACCTGCGCCTGCAGGAAGAAAAAGGGAGGCACTCAAAGGCACCGTCCTGACCGGCGCCGATTGCCAGCGGACGGATGCTGCCGACAACCCGGTCAGCGGTTGATCAGCGTGCTCTTGCCAAACAGGCTCTCCACCAGATCCACCACCAGCTCTGCCGTCTGATTGCGGATATCCAGCGCAGGATTCAGCTCCACGATATCCAGCGACGCCAGCCGGCCCGTGTCACCAATCATCTCCATGCACAGCTGCGCCTCGCGGTACGTCGGCCCGCCGCGCACCGCCGTCCCCGTCCCCGGCGCAATCTCCGGATCCAGAAAATCCACATCGAAGCTCACGTGCAGATGCGTGTCCGCATCCACATCCGCCAGCGCACGGTGCATCACCTCGCGCATGCCCAGCTCATCAATCGCACGCATGTCGAACGCCCGCAGCCCCAGCTGACGGATCATCCGCTTCTCGTGCTCATCCACCGAACGCAGCCCACCTGGCAGAAATGCTCCGCTGACAGCGCCGGCGTCTGCCCCGAAAGCCCGATCAGCGGCTGCGGCCCCAGACCCAGCAGATTGGCCACCGGAATCCCGTGAATATTGCCACTGGGAGAAATATCCGGCGTATTGCAGTCCGAATGCGCATCCAGCCACAGCACCCGCAGCTTGCGCCCCGACGCGCGGCAATGCCGCGCCACCGCACTGAGCGAACCCGCTGCAAGATGATGGTCACCCCAGCATGATCGGCGTGCGCCCTTCCTGCAGCTGCGCCAGCACCGCATCGTGAACCGCCTGCGTCAGAAAACCGCCTCCGGCGGGTGCATAACCCGCCGCCTTCGGATCACGCCCGCCACGCGGATTCACCGGCCGCCAGATTGCCCGTATCCACCACATCCACCCCAGCGCCCGCAGCGCCGCCGGCAGCTGCGCCGCCCGTAGCATCCGGCCCCATCGCCGCCCCCAGACGGCTGGCCCCCCATCCGTGGGTGCGCCGATGAGCGAAACCCGGTGGGTGGGTTGCGGGTTGAGGGAGGATCGGGGGTGAGGGGTATGGGCATGGTGCTCTACGAAGGGAGGAACAGAGGCCGAAAACCGTTTCGGCGCCTGCCATGAGGCCTGGATTCATCCTGGCGGCCGAGATGGGCCAGGGGTGACGGGGAACATAGCACGGAAGGATGTTGGCAGCAGACCGGGGTGCGGGGAGGCGCCTGAAGCGTAAAGCAACGGGCGGCAGGGGCTGGCGGTGGGGGTGGGCCTGCCGGGCCAGCCTGTCTTGTCCGGGTATCGTAAGAGGGTGAGGCTTAGGGGAGGGCGGCCTTGCCATGCCTATCTGAGAGCCATGCAATTAAGATCTCATGAGGTCTATACAAAGAAGATAAGCATTCTGTTTGGAGTGCTAAAGGTAGTAACTCAGCATGGGGCGCCCATGTCGGGCGTCAGTCTCGCCAGTTATTGAACTTAACGTCCTGAATGGATATATTAATCAGTATAAGCATCTCCAGCAGGCTGCTAATTCATGTCAGACTTCATGCCCCTCCCGGTCGAGCGCGCCGTTCGCAAGCTGGGCCACGACCTGTCGCTGGCCCGCCGCCGCCGCCGCATCTCGCAGAGACTCCATGGCTCAGCGCATGGGGCATCCGTCTCCACCGTGCGCCGCATCGAAAAAGGCGACCCACGCATCCCCATCCACTTCATTGCCCGGGCGATGATGATCCTGGGTGACCTGAAGGCCCTGGAAAACCTCATGGACACCGCCAACGACGACATTGGCCTGTTGCTGATGGATGAGCAGCTGCCCAAGCGGGTACGGATGCCCAGGAACGTGTCGGGAGGGTTGTAATGGCTGCACCATCAAACACCCTTCGCCAGCACGTGCAGGTGTGCGTGGGGCAGAAAAGCACCCCATCGGATCGCTCATCTACACCCGCCAGGGACGACGCAGCACGGCCTTTGCCTACGACGCCAGCTGGCTGGCCAGCGGATGGCTCAATGTTTCAGCCGACCTGCAGTGGACATCCGGCCACCAGCCTCACAAGGCCGCCACCTCGCATGACTCACCCTTTCATGGCGCACTGGCCGACACGGCACCGGATGCCTGGGGAAGAAGAGTCATCGCGCGGGACCATGCCAAGCGCCGTCAGAAAGACCCGACCCTGGGCGCACTGACCGAACTGGACTACCTGCTGGCCGTGGGACGACAGCGCCCGTGTTGGTGCGCTGAGGGCTGAAAAGGTGCGGATGGCCAGTGGCACCGTTCCGTTGAGCCCGGCCGCCGGACCACGCCGCCCCTCATCGCCCTGGAGCGCGCCTTCCGGGCCAGCCATGCCATCGAGCGCGGAGACGAGACCGACGAAGACCTGCGCTACCTGCAGGGTAGGGGCACCTCCCTGGGCGGCATGCGCCCCAGATGCACCCTGGTGGACGAGAACGGTCGCCTGGCCATCGGCAAGTTTCCCAGCATCGGTGACACCCGCAGCGTCACGTGGCGAAGTGCTGGCACCTGAAACTGGCCCAACGTGCCCGGCATCCAGGTCGCCGAATCGAGGTCGTGCAGCTGGCAGACATTCCCGTCGCCCTCATCTACCGCTTCGACAGACATCCGGATGGTGGGCGCATTCCCTACCAGTCGGCCGCCACCATGCTGCAGGCCTCACGGGATGATGAAAGAAGCTATCTGGAAATCGCCGAAGTCATTCGCCGCCATGCACTCGACCCCACCGCCGACCTGCAGCAACTGTGGCGACGCCTCATCTTCAACCTGCTCATCACCAACGTGGATGACCACCTGCAGAACCACGGCTTCCTGCACGCCACGAACGGCCATTGGCGTCTCTCGCCGGCATTCGACATCAACCCTTTCCCGGACAAGGACAGAGAATCCAAGGTGTGGCTTTCGGAGGAGGACGGCCCCATCACCAACACCCGCATGCTGCTGGCTCGCTGCCGGGAATTCGCGCTGACGCCGGAAGCTGCGCAGAAGGTACTGGATGAAGTGCGAGCAGCGGTAGCCGGATGGCGTGGGTGGCGCTGTCACCAGAGGTGGGATTGACGCAGAAGAGGTTGCGGGGTTTGAGGGGCGTTTGTGGCGGAACTAGGGGTGCGGGTGAGGAGGCTGCCGTACAGAAGAAGCTGCTGCGCATGACCTGAAATCGACTGCCTGTCGGAGAGGCAAAGAGCCGTTTGCCGGGATAAAATAGCAATATCCCGGCATCAGTGGGCACACCACATTGCGTTTCGTATCGCAGTGGCGGTGTCCATCTGCACCTGAATGTGATTTCTCTCGTCCAGTTGGTGGGTTGAATACCTTGGCAGCCATCGCAGGAGACAAGGCATCCAAAGGCGAGAGTCGTTGGAGGAGGGGCTGACGCAGAGGGCTGTTCATATGCATAAAAAGGGCTCGGAATGGCTGAATCGTACTTTTTCCTACTGGGGTAAAGCCTCTTCTCAGGACAAGGGGAGACGCCTACCATCTGCTGCCATTCCACGCTCTGGACGTGGCGGCATGCGCCAGCTTCTGGACCTCCCCATTTTTCTCTGCGTCTGCTTGCTGAAGAACTCGGCTGGCCTCAGCGGCGGGTCGAAGCCCTGTTCGTCTTTTTCATGGCCCTGCATGATCAGGGAAAGTTCGCCCGTGCCTTTCAAGGGGTTCTGCCTGAGCCCATCCGGGACTGGTTCCTCCCAATTCCGCCAAAAGCTACGAGCCATGCCATGACACGCTCGGGTGGTGGCTGTGGATGGAGCTTGTCGATACGGAGGCTGTCCCTGAGGGAATACCGTCGCCAGACCATGGTTTCTGGGAGATCTGGATGCGGGCAACAGCAGGGCACCACGGCAAGCCGCCGCTGGACAGTGAGGGGGGAGGGATTGTCGGAGCGAATGTGGAAAAAGCCTTCATGGCCGAAGACCTGGAAGCTGCACGGCGCTTTCATGTCGGATGTGAAGGACCTGATCCGCAAGATGTCCTTCCCCTGCCGAAACCCGGCAGTTCGCGCTAAAAAGATACTGAAGAAGCACTCGTGGCGTCTGGCAGGGCTGGGCGTTCTGGCAGACTGGCTGGGCTCCAACCAGAGCTTCTTCCCTTATCGCAGTCAGCCCCTGGCACTGTCCGAGTACTGGCCAAAGGCGCTTGAGTTTGCAGACAAGGCAGTTGCCAGTACGGGCCTGGCCTGGAGTCCGGTCAAGGACTGGGATGATCCCACCAAGCTATTTGACTATCTGAAGTCACCCACGCCCTTGCAGAACCACGCTGCAACCGTCGAACTGGAGGACGGGCCACAGCTCTTCCTGCTTGAAGACGTGACCGGTGCGGGCAAGACCGAAGCGGCGTTGATTCTGACCCAGCGGCTGATGCAGGCCGGTCGCGCACAGGGCCTGTACTTTGCCTTGCCCAGCATGGCAACCTCCAACCAGATGTACCGGCGGGTGGGAGAGGTCTATCAGCGTCTCTACAGGGAAGGCAGCAATCCATCGCTGGTGCTCTCTCACGGTGCCCGGCAGCTGGTCAAGGAGTTCAAGGGCAGCGTACTGCAATCCGAGGATCAACCCGGCGACCGTAGCTACCAGCCGGAAGAGAGCAGCGCCAGTGCGCAATGCAACGCCTGGTTGGCGGACAATCGCAAGAAAGCGCTGCTGGCAGAGGTGGGTGTCGGTACGCTGGACCAGGCCTTACTGGCTGTTCTGCCTGCTCGTCACCAGTCATTGCGCCTTATAGGCCTGAGCGGCAAAGTGTTTCTGGTGGATGAGGTGCATGCCTACGACAACTACATGATGTCGTTGCTGAAGAAGTTGCTGATGGCCCATGCCAGTCAGGGCGGCAGTGTCATCCTGCTGTCTGCCACCCTTCCGCTGAAGGCACGGGAGAGGCTTATCGACGCCTATCGGCGCGGCTAGGGAATCGACGAGGGCTGTGAACTGGATGACAACAGGGTATCCCCTGGCAACGCAGATCGGCAGAGAGATTCAGGGTCCATGCCTGCGAGACACGTCCACAGCTGAAGCGTCGCGTGCAGGTCAGCATGGTTCATGACGAGAACGCCGTACTGGCAAGGATCTCGGAAGTTACCCAAAAGGGGGATGCGTCGCCTGGATAAGAAACACGGTGGCCGATGCGCTGCGGGCGTACAACCTGTTGCAGGAAGCATCGTCCGACCAGAAGCTCATGCTGTTCCATAGTCGCTACGCCATGGGCGACCGGCTGGAGATCGAAGAGCGCGTGCTGGACAGGTTCGGCAAGCACTCCGGAAGCCAGGACCGTGCAGGCTGGGTATTGGTGGGTACACTGGGTGCTGGAGCAGAGTCTGGACTTTGATGTCGACATGATGATCTCCGACCTGGCGCCCATCGATCTGATCATCCAGCGGGCTGGCCGTTTGCATCGTCACCTCCGTCAGGCAAACGGGGACCTCTCCCTGGACGGCCGGGAAGGCAGATCAGAGCCCGAGCTGATCATTCTCTCCCCTTCACTGGAGGAAAGTCCGGATGCCTCCTGGTACAAAACGCTCTTTCCGACGGAGCTTATGTATCCCGATGCCGGCAAGCTTTGGCTGGGGGCGAATGCGCTGAAGGAAGCCGGAAGCATCACTACACCGGGTGAGCAAGGTGAGCCCGGTGCTGTGCGCCATCTGGTGGAGGCCGTCTATGGTGCCGATCTGGACAGTGTTCCGGACAAACTGCGAGCGTTGAGCCTGAAACAGATCGACCAGGACATGGACATGCAGAGCCAGGCCAACTTCAATGCGCTGGAAATCCGGGAAGGGGCTACTGCATGGTAGGCAGCGCTCGCTGGTACGAGGACGACCAGGTGCCGACCCGACTGGACGACGAGACCCTGAACATCTACCTGGCGGTATGGCGGGACGGCGTACTGCGCCCCTACGCGCTAAAGACAGCAATCCCTGGGAACAGTCCGCCGTCCGCGTTCGGGCAAGTGTTGCCCAAAAGGCTTGCTGATTCCTGGCAGGCAAGGGTTTGCCAGCGCCATCGAGACGCTGAGAGCGAAGACCCCGTTGCTACGGGAGAATGCGTTCATCCTTCCCCTGGTTTCTGAGCGCGAAGAGCTTGTTGGCAGGGTGGCCGATGAAAGGGGGAGAGAACTGATCATGAAATACAGCGCTGATTTCGGTATGGCCTGGTAGCTGTAAAGCACGTATACATGAACATAGGTAGTAATACTATTTCAGCATTGGGGCGCGGTTGAGATTCTCTTTTTTCTCCAATCAAATTGTGCTGAAATGGTTGATTGGCAGGAGGCGATGCAGAAATGAATCTGATTACAACGGGCTGGCTGCAAGGAGTTTCGAGCAAGGGAAGTCGTGAAACCATATCGCCTATGGATATCACGGGTAATTGGATTGATATCGCTGAGCCGCGTCCGGATTTTCGTGGAGCGATATACCAATTCTTGATTGGACTTCTGCAGCTTTCCATGGCGCCTGAAGACGAGGATGAGTGGAGGGGGCTTTACCAGGAGCTTCCAAGTCGTGATGACCTTACCAAGGCGTTCAGCCCATACCAGAACGCCTTCGAGCTGGAGGCAGATGGCCCTGCCTTCATGCAGGACCTTCTTCTGTTGAATACGGGTGGCTTGAAGCTGAAAAAGAACTCTGTACGCAGTCTTCTGATCGATGCGGGGTCCAGAAGCAACCTGCACTTCAACAAGCATCAGGAAGACTTCGCGCTGTGCGAAATCTGCTTTGCTAAAGCACTGTTCACGTTGCAAATAAATTCGCCGGCGGGGGGGAGTGGAACGAGAACATCGCTCCGAGGTGGTGGGCCTCTAACTACGCTGGTTGTTCCTGTCGACGGCAATCCTGAAATGCCGTCTACGCTGTGGCAGAAGCTCTGGCTCAATGTGCTGCCCAAGGAAGCTTTGAATGACAGCTATTCTGATATCAAGAAGATCGGCGACGTATTGCCCTGGATGGTTGCGACCCGGACCAGTGACGGTAGTGATGGCGTAGAGACGACGCCGGAATCAGTCCATCCGCTTCAGGCTTACTGGAGCATGCCTCGTCGCATCCGTATCGACACATCGAGCATTGACGGCCACGGAAACTGCTCCATCTGCGCGGCAAAGGGTGTCCGAACGATTCGTCACTATCTGACCCGGCATGGGGGGACGAACTATACCGGGAACTGGTTGCATCCCCTGACGCCATACAGTCTTGATCCTGAAGGGCAGAAACCACCCATCTCGTCTAAGGGTAGGCAGGCCGGAAAGGGTTATCGTGATTGGCTTGGGCTGGTGCTGGGGAATGATGATCATCAGCCGGATGCTGCAAGGGTAGTCCGTTACTTCACTGAAAACCGTTCAAGAAAGGAAAGGCGGAAGGGCTGTCGGCTATGGTGCTTTGGTTATGAGATGTCGAACATGGATGCCTTGTGCTGGCATGACAGTACCTTGCCGATTCATGAGGTTGATATCAGCAGGGAGGGCAACGTTCATCGGTCGAGTGAAGAACGTTCTGGACTCGGCTGATGCCATGAGCGAAGGAACTGCATGATCAGGTCAAGTCGGCCTGGTTCAAGAAACCGAGGGGTCCTGAACCCGCAGTACTCGACAGTTTCTGGGAGGAAACCGAGCCTTTGTTCTACAAGGCGTTGACTGGCCTTTCGGATCTGTACGGGAGCGTGTCAGTACAAAGGTGGTGCCAAGGATGAGGTCACTGAGGCAGGCAAGCTTGCCGATGTGTACAAGGCTTGGCTCAACGGAACAAGACGTGTGACGCTGCAGCTATTCGACTACTGGGTGCTCAGTGCACCCATTGAGAACAGGACATGCGGAGGGTCATTGAGGCACGGGCAAACCTTGGAAGGTGTCTGAATCTTGCCAAGAAGTTGAAGCCATTGCTGGGATATCGTGGATCCGACTCGGGGCAAGAAGACCAAAGCGAAAGGGAAATCGAAATCATGAAACCCAGAAAGTTCAGGATGAGCGAGAAGCAGCGTCAATGGGTTCGAGACTGGTGGAGGTCTCTGGACCCCAAAAATCAGGACAAGGATGCCCTGCCTGGCGAACTTCGCGGTCAGGGGAAGGGCAGACCGTGCCCGTCTGCGGCGTTGCGAGAATGTGGAAGAACTGCTATCCAACAGCGCAGCCCTGTTGTTCGCACGTCGGTTGATTGCCTTGGGAGGCAGCAGCAAGGCGTTTGCTGACGAGTCCCAAGTCTATGAAAAGCTTGCCTGGGTGGCAGGAGCGTTGGCGCATGTCAAGGAGGATCCGGGTGACGAACGAACATTGGCGTTCCGTCTGGGGAAAGCCCTGGCGGAGAGCGCCCTGTGATGAAATGAACTGCGCTTCCGGTCTTGCAGGGCCGCAGCGCCGGCCGATGATTTCTTCAGCTTCAGATACGTCGTGCGATTCAGCTGGCGGACGGGAAGACCGATGTTTCACGACTTGCCGATGACCTGTTTGCCTGGCAGCTGGAACAGGGGAAATCGGCCTTGTGTGCTAGTAGCGGGGTCAAGTTTCACTGGGCCTATGACTACTACCTGAGCGTTGGCCAAAGGCCGATGCCGATGAACCGGAATCGATCAAGGAGCATCTGCAATGACTCAATTCATCCAACTGCATTTCCTTACCTCCTACCCGCCCGCCAACCTGAACAGGGATGATCTGGGCAACCCCAAGACGGCGCGTCTGGGAGGGGTGGAGCGTCTTCGGGTATCCTCGCAGAGTCTCAAGCGTGCATGGCGCACCTCCGAGGCCTTCCAGAAGGAGTTCTCTGGCAGCATCGGAACTCGGACAAGGAGACTTGGCATCGAGGTTTTCGAGGGCTCTGAAGGCAAAGGTGTGGCAGAGGAAGAAAGCCAAGGATTGGGCCGGAAGAGATTGCCAAAGAGTATGGTGCATTGAAGGAAAAAGCGCCTCTCGAAATCCAGCAGCCTGTCCATGTGGCACCCGAGGAGCGCAAGACGCTGGACGATCTGGTCAGCAAGCTGGCTGAGGAGAAGCGTGGCCCCTCCAAGGAAGAGCTTGACTCGCTGCTGCATGATCATACGGCAGTGGACATTGCCATGTTTGGCAGGATGCTGGCGTCCAGAAGGGAGTTCAACGGAGGCTGCCGTCCAGGTTGCGCATGCCATTGGTGTCCATGCATCTGCTGTGGAAGATGACTACTTCACTGCCGTGGACGATCTGAACAGGAATGGTCCGGCGGCAGCACATGTCAGTGAGGCCGGCTTCGCTGCAGCGGTCTTCTATCAGTACGTCTGCATCGACAGGGATCTGCTCAAGAAGAATCTTGGCAATGATGAAGCACTGACTGAGAAAGCCATCAAGGCATTGGTCAAGACCGCACTGACGGTCGGTCCAACAGGCAAGCAGAACAGCTTTGCCAGTCGTGCCTACGCCCATTACGCCCTGGTCGAGAAAGGCACGCAGCAGCCGCGCTCTCTGTCACTGGCATTCGTCAGGGCGGTCAATGGTGAAGACTATGCACAGGAAGCCATTACGGCACTGTCCACGGTACGCAAGAACATGGACACGGTGTATGGCGCTTGCTCGGATGCGCATGAGGAATTCAATGTTCTTACGGGCCAGGGCTCGCTTGAGGCGCTTCTGCAGTTTGCCGCCAAGGAGTAAGCCGTCATGGCTGAATACTTGATGATGAGGCTCTACGGCCCCATGGCCAGCTGGGGGGAGATTGCCGTGGGTAAGACAAGACGATCTTCCGTACAGCCCTCTCGCTCGGCATTGCTTGGTTTACTGGGTGCCGCCTTGGGGATCGACCGTAATGATGAGAGCAAACAGCAGAGCTTGTCGGGTGCCTATCGTTTTGGTGTGAAGCTGGAGGCGGCGGGAACGCCGCTGCGTGACTTTCACACTACTGAGATTTGTAGACCTTCTCGCAAGATCACGTTTCGGTCCAGGCGTCAGGAGCTGATGTCAGACAAGGATGTCCCCATACTTTCATCGCGTGACTATCGGTGCGACAGCATGGCTATCGTTGCCGTGGAGAGAGTTGATCAGGCAGGCGAAGATCTGAGGCGTCTGGCCGAGGCGCTGCGTCATCCGGTCTATCCTCTCTACCTGGGAAGGAAGTCCTGCCCGCTGGCCTTGCCCGTCGATCCCAAAGTGGTTCAGGCAAACGGACTTCTGACTGCGTTTCAGAGCGTCCAGTTTCCCTCGTTGGCCGAGATGAGCCGCAAGCATGAGTTCGACAAGCCATGGCCTTCCAAGGGCGACCAATGGATGTTCAGGCTTGGTCAGGTTCGCTACTACTGGGAAGAAGGCATGGAGCCTGGCATGGCGGCCAGCTTTGAGGCAATGCGGACAGACCAGCCGGTGTCCAGGAACAGGTGGCAGTTCGAGCGTAGAAAGGAGTGGGTGGCACTTGAGGAGGCAGGGATGAGCCATTATTTTTCAAAAGTGCGCCTGAGGGCCATGGGAAGCCAGGGATCTCTGGCTTATCAGGAATGAGTCGCAGGGGGATGCGTATCGGGATCATCAGATCATCTGGAGATTGTTTGCCTCTGATGGCGGTAAGCGTGATTTCATCTTCAGGCGTCTGGATGACATGCGAACCTACTATGTTGTCTCCGAGCGACCTCCGCATGATGAAGAAGGCCGGTTCGACATTCAGAGCAAGGCACGATCCATCCTTCGACGTGGGGGATGCCTACGTTTCGACGAGGCCAATCCGTGGTCAGCCGCTGTGCTGCTGAAGGAGGAAAGTCCCGGCGACATGACATGCTGATGAATGCCAAGAAAGAGGCGCGTCAGACGGGGCATGATGCGGCCGTTGCCATGGATGAGGCAGGGCTCAAGTGGATACTGGAGCGCGCTGCTCACTGGGGGCTTCGGGTCGATGAGCGCAGTGTCCTTCAGAAAGGGTACTGCCAACATGCGCTCAGGCCTGGGAGATGGAGAGACTGGCGAGAAGCACCAAAGGCCATTCAGTTCTCCAGTCTTGATTATCAAGGTGTAGCAGGTGGTAGACCCAGAAGCATTGAGGAAGGCCCTGTTTGAGGGAGTGGGTCACGCCAAAAGCTTTGGCTGCGGCCTCTTGCTGGTTCGTCCGCTTTGCTGATCCATGGGTACGTCAACGCTGCTTCCGCCCATCAGGCCGCTTCCCATGAAAGGTCGTGTATCGATGATCTTTGTCCAGTACGGACAGATCGACGTGCAGGACGGAGCGTTCGTCGTCATTGATCAGAATGGCGTCCGCATGCATATTCCTGTGGGCTCCATTGCATGCATCATGCTGGAGCCTGGTACCCGGATCTCTCATGCGGCTGTACACTTGGCGTCCACAGCGGGAACCCTGCTGGTGTGGGTCGGTGAATCTGGTGTTCGCTTGTACGCCAGTGGGCAACCCGGTGGCGCTCGCGCCGATCGATTGCTCTATCAGGCCAAGCTTGCGTTGGATGATGATCTCCGCCTCAAGGTGGTACGGAAGATGTACGAGGTCCGTTTTGGAGAGCCCTCCCCAAAGCGGCGTAGTGTCGAGCAGCTGAGAGGTATCGAAGGCGCCAGGGTCAGGGAAACCTGCAAGCTTCTGGCACAGCAGTACGGCGTTGACTGGAAGTCCAGGAACTACGATCAGAAAACCTGGGATGCGGCCGACGCATACCCAACAGATGCCTATCAGCGGCCACCTCCTGCCTGTATGGCATCACCGAGGCAGCAGTGCTGGCAGCTGGCTATGCGCCCGCAGTCGGATTCATCCACACAGGAAAGCCGCTGTCCTTTGTCTATGATATTGCGGACCTGTTCAAGTTCGATACAGTCGTTCCCATCGCTTTCAGAATTGCAGCGCAGTCTCCCGGAAATCCTGAAAGGCAGGTCCGGCTGGCATGTCGTGACCTGCTTTCGTAGCGACAAGCTTCTGGCAAGATCATCCCCACCATCGAAGAGGTTCTGGCCGCCGGCGAGATCTCTCCACCTGAAGCACCGCCGGAATCCATTCCGCCTGCGATTCCCAACCCGGTATCCATAGGGGATGCAGGGCATCGTTCGTCCTGAAGACTGTAGTGATGAACGCGAGGAATGACCAGTGAGCTTTGTCGTTGTTGTCACCGAAGACGTTCCTCCCAGACTGCGGGGAAGAATGGCCATCTGGCTACTTGAGGTGCGTGCCGGCGTCTATATCGGAGACGTATCCAAGAGAACCAGAGAGATGATATGGGAGCATCTTCAGAGGGGGTACGAGCAGGGTAGCGTCGTCATGGCGTGGGCTAGCAGTCATGAATCCGGATACGAGTTTCAGACCCTTGGTGCCAACCGACGCTTACCCGTAGAGTTTGATGGGCTGCATCTTGTGGCGTTTCATCCCATCGAGTAGCCCCCCGCTCTTTAATAACCAGAATGGTTGGTAGAATCTGAGGGCTCACTTTTCCTTCGGTAGATCAATAGCTTACTGGAAGTGCGTTCCCCGCGCATGCGGGGATGAACCGCAGCAACAACGCGGCAACCCACGTCAGCATCGGCGTTCCCCGCGCATGCGAGGATGAACCGTCGCTGGAGACCGACGAGGTCGATGTGGGACTAGCGTTCCCCGCGCATGCGGGGATGAACCGGTCGCGGAAGGTTTTACCGTCGGCAGCAGCTGGCGTTCCCCGCGCATGCGGGGATGAACCGGGAGAAAGGACGGCCAAGGCCAGTGATGAGCGGCGTTCCCGCGCATGCGAGGATGAACCGGCTAGGGCCGTACCCTGATTGAACAGGGATGGCGTTCCCCGCGCATGCGGGGATGAACCGTATTACGACAGCTTCGTGGGCTATCGCATGATGCGTTCCCCGCGCATGCGAGGATGAACCGAGATGCTGCAAGGTTGGCGCGAGACGTGGGGCGTTCCCCGCGCATGCGGGGATGAACCGGAACGCCAGGAGCAGGCCCCGGGTGTCCTGGCGCGTTCCCTGCGCATGCGGGGATGAACCGACTTTCGTGTTTGCGCTCTCTAAGATCTATCAGCGTTCCCCGCGTATGCGAGATGAACCGGAGTTTCGCCGGCTGTCGGTTGTGTTGCAGAAGCGTTCCCCGCGTATGCGAGGGATGAACCGTCGCCGATCAGTGTCCGGGTGAATCCGGATGAGCGTTCCCCGCGCATGCGGGGATGAACCGATGGCCATGGGTGTCACAGGGGTGTCGGGGCGTGCGTTCCCCGCGCATGCGGGGATGAACCGTTGTAGCCCTCGCTGTCCGCGTGCCAGATGTAGCGTTCCCCGCGTATGCGAGATGAACCAGAGACGGGAGATACGTTCAAACGTGCTCAGGCGCGTTCCCCGCGTATGCGGGGATGAACCGAAAGTGGCGCCAGAAGGTCCGGGGCTTCTTCGAGGCGTTCCCCGCGCATGCGGGGATGAACCGGCCTGTGGCGGTGATGACTTCCTTGCCACCGTGCGTTCCCCGCGTATGCAGGGATGAACCGCCGCCCAGGAGCGCCGTAGAGCCGACAACGCAGCGTTCCCCGCGTATGCGGGAATGAACCGGCGGCCGCCCGCAAGCTGGATGACATCGCCCTAGCGTTCCCTCGCATGCGGGGATGAACCGGAGTATGTACGCACGCGCTCAATCTCGATGCGCGTTCCCCGCGCATGCGAGGGATGAACTGTTTGAGGGCGTGGGCGGGACGATTTGGGAGCCTGGCAATACGGTCAATGGCTACCGGACCGAGATCACGAATCAGATCAACGCCGGCGACGTGTTCATGGGCAACTTCGCTGACCTTGTGGTGCTGATGTGGGGTGGCATGAAGCTGAATGTCGACCCCTACAGCAACTCAAAGAGCGGTCGGCTGCGCATCATCACGTTCAGGACATCGACCTGGTGGTGCGCAGCACGGAGTCGTTCTACCTGGGCCGCAAGGGTTGATCGAGGCGATACTGGTCTCGGGGCCGTCTGGCTGTGATGTCGGGCAGCCCCGGGTAAGGGACAACCGGGCCGCTGGGTGGCCCGTCCATGAGGAAGGTAATGAGCGGAGCGGTGAATGTGGAAGTGGCCTCGGCCATCGTTGTGGCCGGGCAGATCGTGCTGCCGGGGCAGGCGTGGCTGTGCAGTACGGCACACCGTTGGGCAGCAAAGGATGGCCCCCCTCGGGTCAGGCAGGGGCACAATGCCTGCATGCTGCAAACCGTCGTGGAGCATGCGCATGCGGGATATCTCGGATATCTGGTACCTGGTCAAGCTGGCCATCAAGACCGCCATCTTCCTGGTGATATTTGGAGGCGGTGGGTGGCTGCTGTACACGTATCCGTCGAAGGTTTCGCAGCCTCCCAAGACTGAGGAAGAGTTTCGGGCGCGTGTTGAAGTCTTCGTGCAAACATATCCGAGCGAATTGACCAATGATGACGAAAGGCGGCAGGGATATTCGCCATCCTTTCGTCAAGGACGATGAGAATCTGCGGCTTATATGGGGGCCGTGGGAGCCTGCCGAGGAGCGCGCCACATGGACGGCGTATGATGCGGCATATGTCGAGCAGTTTGGCAAGAATATCCATGAAGCAGTGGCCAACCTTTCGGCCATGCGGGAGCGTTCGCGGAGATACTGCGACGGTCTTGAAGGAGTATGGCTTGCCTTGGAACGAGAGGACTACAAGAGAACCACTACTGTGGATGAGAGCATCAGACTGTGGCAGATTCGGAAACAGCAGTCGGAGTGTCGCTATTGGCAGCGGCAGGTGAAACAGATAGAGACTCAATGAACGCTGTTTGGGGAGAACCTCGATACCTTCCTTGATACGGATGACTTTTTCCATCCAGGCCGCGCTGAGGGCTGCAGTCTGGGCAGACGCGCCGGGTGCGGGCGATCTTCGATGAGCCCCTACCTGAATGCGGAACTGGGAGAGTATGAGCTGGACACCAATCAGCCGCGCCTGACCTGTAAATGGAAGGATGTGCAGGATGTCGCCCGGGGCGATGTCGTCGAGGTCGAGGGGCGGCCCCATGACGTAGTGACTAACGCCCAGCCGGACGGTACCGGTATGGCGTTGCTGGCGCTGGTGGTGCAACAGCAGTGGTTGATCTGCATAGCGACAAAGCGGGTCTGCAGCGTGCAGCTCAAGAGCTGGGTGCAACCGATGCGCAGGTTCTGCAGGCGGTGCGCAGCACGATCAGCAACATGGCGCGCTGGGCGCGTTCGCGCTCGGTGCGAACTGGCCGGAGGCCTTGTCGTTCCTCAGGAGATTCTGCGACCCCGGATCAAGGCGCAGCGACTGCGGCGCACGGCAACGGGGGCTGAGGCAGACGTCTGGTATGGTCTTAACCCGGTGGCATTGATCCGGCTCGGTGCACGCCGAACCCGCGCTGGCGTGAGCGCCAAAGGAGGGCGGCACATCGAGGGGGCCTTCATTGTGTTCCCCGCGCATGCGAGATGAACCGGCCGCTTGTCGATGCGTTGGCTTTCCTGGTGCCCGTTCCCCGCGTATGCGGGGATGAACCGGGCCGAGACTCGGCACGGGGCTCGGTGGAGCAGTGTTCCCCGCGTATGCGGGGATGAACCGACGTACCTGGCGGATGTGACGGAGGGCGTGAAGCGTTCCCCGCGCATGCGGGGATGAACCGTCGCGCCACAGGGCGTCGGGCACGTCCGGCGGACGTTCCCCGCGTATGCGGGGATGACCCGTGGTGAAGGCGGGGGAGTCGGTGTACTGGGGCTCTCGCTGTGGCTCACGAGCCCCAAACCTTGCTACGCATCCCTTCCAGAACCCAATAGTGCGAGCATGACAGCGACCTACCTCACCCCCTCAAACCTCAAATAAAACTCCTGCACACTCAGATTCTCCGGCGTGGGTTCTCCGCTGATGCTGGTCAGGTAGTCGGCGGCGTAGCGCCGGGTGGCGGCGTCGAAGCTGCCATTCAGGGGACAGGGTAGCCCTGGCGGCGCAGCACGCGCTGCATTTCCATGACCTTGTCGGTGATGGCTCAGTGCGGGGCCCCGGTTGTGGGCAGGGGCGGTGTCATCGGTCTTGTCTTGCTGTTTGCGTGTTGCGGGCGCTGGGGGTTGGCTGTCATCCGGGCTCTCTGTCTGCCAGAGTCCCTTGATCCACTTGCCGGTTGTGGACAGGTCTGGCAGGGCTTCCTTGGCGCTGTCGATCCAGTGCTGGCCGCGCTGGCGCGCTGCGTCAGGGTGGGTTGCAGTTTCTGGTGGTGCCGGTCACCCAGGTGGGGAGGTGCTGTTTGGCCTGGTTGGCCCGGTATCTGGAGTGGGTGACAGGCTGGCCAGGTAGCTGGCGACAAGGTGGTAGACGCCCAGCGCCACGGCGGCGGTGATTGCCAGTCCCATGATGGAGTGTCGGGGGCGTTTGCTCCGGAAGCGCTTCTGGGTCAGGGTTGGCCGGTGCAGGGGCGGTGTGGGTGGTGGGGCTGACCTGGCCCGGGCGCGGAAACAGTTGGTTGCCTGGTTGTTCTTCCATCTGGCACCAGGGGCGGGTGGTGGATTCGCGGGGGTAGTGGTGGCGACGGTCTGCGCGGCAGCGCGCAGGTTTTTCTCGAAAGTGTTCCAGCGCCGTCACCCATTGTAGGGGCGTCGGGGCGCGGGGGTGCTGTCCGTGGCGGTGAAGGCGCGGGCAAACAGGTCGGCCAGTGTGCCTGAAAAACTCCGTCAGGGGCGGGCAGGCCAGGTGGGGGCTGCATGCCGGTGGGGCGCTCCGGAATGTGCGGGTAGAGGCGCTTCTGGATGCGCTCGCCCATGGGCGGGGCTTCGCCGGTGTCGGGGACGCCGTCAAAGGGGTGGCGCCCATCATCAGTACCTGGAAGAGGATGACGGCCAGGCCAAAGGCGTCGTGCTGCTGGGTGCGCACCACGCCGTGAAAGGAGTAGCCCTGCAGTTCGGGTGGGGTGTAGTCCGGTACACCCACGGCGCACAGGAACTGCTGTCCGCCATGGCTGAACTGGAAGCTGTCGGCATCCACCAGGGCGACGGTGGCGTCGTCTGCCACCAGCATGCCGGAGGGTTGATGTCACCGATGACGCAGCCGGTGTGGTGGATGGAGGCGACAGCACGCGCGATGTTGGTGGCGGTGCGCGCCAGAAAGCGATAGTCGATGTCCGGAAAAATGCTGTTTGCGCGCGCCGGGGAGCGTACAGGTCGTGCGGGGGCGACGGTCGCGCACGGCTTTCATCAGGAAGCCGGCAAAGGTGCCGTCTTCGCCGCGCACCACGTCCACGGGAAAAGGCCGCAAAGGGCGATTGTCGAGCCAGGCCGGCATCCACCATGGCAGCAATCTTGTTGGCCAGCTGGGGCTTGTCAGGTGCCTTGTGAGAGCTTCACCGCATGGTTGCGCCGGTTGGCGGCAGCGTAGACGCTGCCTTCGCCGCCGCGGCCCAGCCGTTCACCCAGTTTCAGTCGACGCCCACTGCCCAGACGCAGTTTCAGTCCGTAGGCAGGGTCTTTCTCGTGATCGGCACGGGAGGTCATGGGCGGTGGGGTGTCTCTGGGATGGGCGGTGTTCTGCGCCGGGCAAGGCCATCTGGCAAGGCTTCAGGACCCGGGGGCTATCAGTCAGGTGGCTGCGTGATGGCGTCTGTCTTATTCGGTGGCTTATGTTCTGTGTTGGGCGGATGGTTCTGGGTGCAGTACGGCCAGGACCAGCGTCTTGTCATCGTCCGTGCGGCTGTTGACGGCCTCGCTGTCCAGGTAGGCTTTCAGCTGGCCAGACAGGGTGTGCGCCTTGCCGGGTTCTTTGGGCAGAGGGGCAGCCATGGTGGAGAAGAACCGCGCAAACGGGGTCTGCGTGGCCGTGTCCAGCACCATGCGCTCAATGCCATCGGAAAAAAGCGCCAGCGCATCGATGGGCTGCCGGGTGATGTTCGTGCGCAGGGGCGCGGGCGGCTCGTCGGTGACAAAGCGCGTGGTGGACGCGTATTCGCCATGGTCCGGCCAGGAAAGTGCCTGCCAGGTTCCACCGTCGGCCAGGCGTGCCACGATGCCGCCATCGCCAATATGGGCCACCAGCGTTTCCTGTCCGTTGGACAGGGCCAGAACCAGTGTGCAGGCAAAGTTGCGTGCAGAAAGCCCGCGTCTTTGTGCGGCCGCACGAATGCGCTGGCGTGCTTCGTCGGCCCATGTCCGCACGGTTTCTGCCGAGGGCAGGGCGGATGCGGTCAGCCGGGGTTGTTGCAGGGATGATGCGGTGGGTGTTGATGCCGCCGCCAGGTGGCGGCGCGCGGCCTGGCGAATCGTGCGGCAGGGTGATGAGGGCCCCCTGCCGTCCGTGGCTGGCACTGCCGGCGCCATCACATGCAACGGCCACGAACCATTCTGCATCGCAGGTCTGGCTGTCGCTGTTGACGGGAACAACGGCGCAGGCCTGGGCGTCCTGCAGTGGCAGGTTATGCTTCAGGTGTGAAGTACCTGTGCTGGAGGCCGCTATCCAGGACCAGTGTTTCATGGTCATCGGGCTGGCGTGCGGGAGGCTGGGCAATCGGGTGGGTCAGGCGATGCTGCCCCAGCCTTTCGGGCCGGTGGGGTTTTCCAGCGGCACGGCGTCGCCGGGGTTGGAGCGCGAGACGGAACTCAGCGAGCTGGACAGCCAGGCAAACAGCTCACGGAAGGCCAGGCCCTTCAGTTTCAGGGGATCACGCACGGCCAGCTGGCGCAGCTGGTCCATGTCGGCATCATCGACGCCCACGGCGTAGAAGGCGAATTCCTTGCGTGCTTCGCCGCTGGCAATGGCCTGCGCAGCCTGCCGCCAGCTGTCGGTGGGGGCACCGTCGGTGATGAGAAAGATCCACGGACGGTAGTAGGTAATGCCGCTCTGGCGGTACAGCGCCTTGCGCTGGCGCAGTAGCTCGATGCCTTCCTCGATAGCCCTGACCCATGGGGTGAGGCCCTGTGCCTGCAGCTGGGGGCCTGGAACTGGCTGGCGCTGGTGAAGTCCTGCGCGACCAGCACGGGTCCGAAGGTGACGATGGCCACTTCCACGCGCTTGGCGCTGAGACTGTCGGACTTCAGCTCTTCCTCGAAGGCCCTGCAGGCCGGCGTTGAGTTCCTCGATCTTGCCGCCCGCCATGGAGCCGGAGACATCCAGCAGCAGCAGGCAGGGGCAGCGCGGCTCGGGGTTGTCAGCGAACTCGGCGGCGGCAAAGGGATTGGCGTCGGCGTGCATGGGCGAGGTCCTCGTGGATAAGGATCAATGGATTCTAGCAGGCCCGTCTCGCCGCGGCAGCCGCCGCGCGACATGGCTGCGAGGGGCGGAGGCGGAACTATTTCCGCCCGGCCGCCATTCTGATCACTGGCAGTTGAAGTTTTTCTGCGCTGTTCTCGTCGCCTTCACCGCGATAGGTGGCCACCTGCGGGTACGGGCACAGCGGCTGAGTCTTGCCGGGGAAGGCGCGACCCTGCGCGATGATGCTGGCCGGGGCCTCACCCTTCTCGGCCCAGTTCTCCAGGGCGGTGAGCGGGTCGAAGTCGTCCAGGGCATTGCCCTCGCCGCAGTGGGTCATGCCGGGCACCATGAAGAGGCGGGCGAAGTCCTGGGTGCCCGGGTGTCGTGCTGCAGCTGCCGGTACCAGTCACGTAGGTCATTGGCCGAGAAGACGGGGTCGGAGACGCCCTCGAAGATGATCATCTTGCCGCCACGCGCCTTGAAGGTGGTCAGGTCGGTGGCCACGGCGTCGTTGATGGCGGCGGTCTGCAGGGTGAGCGGCAGGACGGTGTCGAAGTTCACCTTGAAGGTGTCGAATTCGGCCTGGTAGGGCGTCATGAAGTAGTGCGGCAGCGACATGGCGCCCAGCACGATGTTGCGGGCGTTGGGGGTGGCGGTCTGGGAGTCACCCAGTTTCCAGCCGCGCCAGTTGCCGCTGTTGATGCCGGCATCCCACGGCCAGCTGGCATAGAGGAGCTCGCCCTTGCTGGTGCGTGCGCCGCCAAAGACGGCCTCCAGCAGGGCCACCTTCTCCTTGCCGATGTCCTTTTCCACCATCCGGGGCTTGAAGTCGCAGCGTTCCCAGGCGTTGACCAGGCCGTCCTTCAGGCCGTCCAGGGTGTCGCAACGTTCCAGCACGCCGGCCACCACGGCATCCATGTCCTTCTGGGTGAGGGCGTTGGCAAAGATCCGCTCGCCCTGCTCGTTGACGGGGGCAGCCTTCAGGAACTGCTGGTTGTCCCATGACTGGGCGATGGCAGCGCGCGAGAGCCGGAAGCCCGGGTTGCCGGCCACCACGCCGTCAAACTGCAGCGGGTAGCGCATGGCGGCCATCATGGCCTCGCGTCCGCCGTTGGAGCAGCCCATGAAGTAGCTGCGCTTCGGGGCGCCGTGGTACATGGCCTGGATGAGCTGGCGGGCGGCCGTGGCCACCTTGCCGGTGGATGCGTAGGCCAGGTCCAGCCGGGCCTGCTGGTCCTTGCCGAAGAGGGTGTCACGGCCCTGGTGGCCACCGTCCATGCTCACCACGGCATAGCCGCGCAGCAGCGCCGGCGGGGCCGAGCTGCCCTGGGTGGGAATGCGGCCCAGGGCATCGGCCACGAAGCCATTGGTGCCGCCGCCGCCCTGGAACAGGAACTTGTGGTTCCAGCGGGCAGGCAGGCGCAGCTCGAACTGGGTACCGTAGTGACGACCATCAGCGCCGGTGCGGGGTTCGATCTCGCCGCGCACCACGCAATGCTCCCTCGGCCTGCAGCGTCTGGCCTGAGGCGCCGGTGAAGGCCGAGTTGGGGTCCTGGGCCAGACCGCCGCGCTGCACCCACTTCACGCGCTGGATGACCACGTCGGGCAGTTCCACTTCCTTCAGGTCGCTGCAGCGGGTCTGGGCGTCAGCGGCATCGTCCGCTGGCTGGGCAGCGGCGGCCTGGGCGTTGGCAGCCCAGAGCAGGCTGCCGGCGGAAAGACTGCTGGCAAGCAGCGGCAGCAGGGCGGGAAGGCGGTGCAGTTTCATGGCATGGGTTCCGAAAGGGGCCCGAAAGGCAGCGTCGGGGAGGCAGCCATCCGGCAGGAGCTTTCCGGCCACACCTTCCCCGGGGGATGTCAGAGACAGCAAACCATTTTAACGAATTGGCCTGCAGGGAGCCCGGGCGGGTGAAAGTCGCCCGGGAGAGGCGTCCGGTAGGGCCTCCGACAGGCCCCTGGTCGGATTCAGCCGGCCTTGTAGACCAGCACGGCCGCAGTCAGGTCTTCCAGGGCGCTGCCCACGGCCTTGAAGACGGTGATGGCCCGGTCGTTGGTGCGACCCGGGTGCTGGCCGCGGCACAGGGCCTGCAGGTCGGCGCGGATGTCGCTGGCGCTGAAGCGGCCGGTGTCGAAGGCCTTGAGCAGGTCGCCCGACTTGGTGGGGGGCTTCGTCGGTATCCACGAAGACTTCGTTGCCGATGAAGCAGTCGGCAGCGGCTTCGACCATGTTGGGCTTGAAGCTGCCCACCAGATCCAGATGAGTGCCAGGGGCGCAGCCAGCTGCCCCTGGATGAGGGGCTCTTCCGAGAGCGTGGCGCAGCTGATGATGTCGGCCTGGCGGGCGGCGGATTCCAGCGATGCCGGGGTGCCGTCCAGCGGGTGGACGTTGGGCACGCCCTGCTTGCGCAGGGTCTCGGCCAGCACGGCAGCGCGCACCGGACGGGGGTTCCAGATGTCGATGTGCTCGATGTCGCGCACGGCGCGCATGGCCGCAGGCAGCAGTGCTGCGATGCGGCCTGCGCCCACCACGAGCAGCCGCCTGGCATCCTTGCGTGCCAGGAAGTCGGCGCCCAGCGCAGCGGCGCCGGCCGTGCGGCGCGCGGTGATGGCGTCACCGTCGATGAGGGCCAGCGGCACACCGGTGGTGGCGCTGTACAGCACGTAGGTGGCGTGCAGGCCGGGCAGCCCCTGGGCACCGTTCTCGGGGAAGATGTTGATGGTCTTCACGCCGAAGAAGCCCTGCTCGTTCCAGGCGGGCATGATGAGCGTGGTGCCGTGCACGCCCTGGCTTTCGATGGCGTGGGTGTGGCGCAGCGGCACGGTGGCGCCCTGGGCAAAGGCCTCGCGCAGTGCGGGAATCAGCGTGCGAAAGGGCAGGGGCGGCCCGGCATTGTTCGGCGTCGAACTGTTTCATGGTGGTGGCAATGGGATATGGATCGGATCTGCAGGGGCATCCTGCCCGACCCAGGTGCATGGAGGTGGTCGCGGGCCAGGATCCCCGGCGGGAGCAGGCATGATTCAGAGGAAGCGCTGCACCGAATAGGGGCGACGGATCGGTGAACGGTTGCTGTCCGGTCATCAGCTCGGCCAGCAGGCGGCCGCTGACGGGCCCCAGCGTGAGGCCGTGGTGGGCATGGCCCACGTCGAACCACAGGCCGCGATGGTGCGGTGCGGGTCCGATGATGGGGCGCATGTCGGGCGTGCAGGGGCGCCGTCCCATCCAGGGGCTCGCTTTCCACTTCCTCGCCCAGGGGCCAGAACTGGCGGGCGATGCGGGTGGCCTGACGGGCCTGGCTGTCGTTGGGCGGCGCGTCGGGCAGGGCCAGTTCCACGCCGGTGGTCAGGCGCACGCCGTCGTTCATCTCGGCCAGCACGAAGCCCGAGTCCCGGTCGCAGACGGGGAAGGACGGGGCCGGGTGCGCGTCGTCGATGCGGAAATGCAGGTGGTAGCCGCGCTTGGGACGCAGCGGCAGCCGGTAGCCGAAGCGTTCGGCCAGGGTGGCCGTGTCGGCACCCAGCGCCAGCACGACATCGCTGGCGTGCAGTTCGGTGCTGTCGGGCAGCGGCAGCCGCCAGCCCTGCTCGGTCTGCTGCAGCGCCATGGCGTCGGCATGGATGAACTGGCCACCGCGCGAGCGGAAGAGCCCCGCATAGCCCTCCACCAGACGCACGGGCGATTGCACGGTCCAGGGTCCTGCCAGTGGATGCCGCCGGTGATGCCGCCTTCCGGGCGCAGGCCGGGCGAGACAGGCGCGCAACGCATTGTCGGGCAGCACCTCGATGTTCAGCCCCCAGCGGCGGGCGTCGTCCTGCGCCTGGCGCGACAGTTCGGCAAAGGCTTTCTGGCCGCGCACCAGTTCGATCCAGCCGCCGTCGCGGACGATGTCGTGCAGGTTGGCCGCACTGATGAGTGGCTGGTGCTCGGCCACGCACAGCTCGATGAGCGGGCGCATGTCCTCGGTGGCCTTGGCCAGCCGGGTGGGCGCGGATTCCCGCCAGTAGCGCCACAGCCAGCCGGCATACCAGGGCAGTGAGCGCCATTGCAGGCGCAGCGCGCTGTGACGGTTGCTGGCGTGGCGCAGCAGTTCGCCGGGCTGACGCGGGAAGGCGTAGGGCACCAGGCTGGCGCGCTCGATGAGCCCGGCGTTGCCGAAGCTGGTGCCGTGGCCGGGTTCCTGTCGGTCCACCAGACAGACCCGCTTGCCCTGCGCCTGCAGGGCCAGTGCCGCACTGACGCCGACGATGCCGGCACCGAGGACGACGACATCGACGTTGTGGTGGGAGGAGGGGGTGATCATGACGGGGGTGGAATGAGTTCGGGGCAGGGGAATGCTGCCCGGGCTCGAGCAGTCTAGCCCGACTTTCATTCTGCCGCCTCGGCAACAGGGTGGGACCGAGGCGGGTGGGGATATCCCTGATGCTTCAGGCTTCGGCCAGGGAGGCTGCCCTCCGGAAGCGGCCAGGGCGTCAGCCGTCGATGCCGCCCAGCAGCACGTATTTCACTTCCACATAGTCCTCGATGCCGTATTTGGAACCCTCACGGCCCAGGCCGGATTGCTTGACGCCGCCGAAGGGCGCGGCCTCGTTGGACAGGATGCCGGAGTTGACGGCCACCATGCCGTAGTCCAGTGCCTCGGCCACGCGGATGCTGCGGCCCAGGTCGCGGGTGTAGAAGTAGGCGGCCAGGCCGAATTCGGTGTCATTGGCCCAGCGCACCACTTCTTCTTCGGTCTCGAAGCGGAAGATGGGGGCCAGCGGACCGAAGGTCTCTTCACGGGCCACGCGGGCCTGCTGCGTGACGTGGCTGACGATGGTGGGCTCGAAGAACAGGCCGCCCAGGGCGTGGGGCTTGCCACCGACCACCACCTTGCCACCTTTTTCGACGGCGTCAGCGATGTGTTCCTGCACCTTGGCGATGGCGTTCTCGTCGATCAGCGGCCCGAAGGTGACGCCGGCGTCAGGCCGTTGCCCACCTTCAGTTCGGCCAGGGCGGCGGTGAACTTCTCGACGAAGCGGTCGCGGATGCCGGCCTGCACGTACAGCCGGTTGGCGCAGACGCAGGTCTGGCCCGCGTTGCGGAACTTGGAGATGAGGGCGCCGGTGACGGCCGCATCCAGGTCGGCGTCATCGAAGACGATGAAGGGGGCGTTGCCGCCCAGTTCCATCGACACCTTCTTGACGGTGCCGGCACACTGGGCCAGCAGCAGGCGGCCCACTTCGGTGGAGCCGGTGAAGGAGAATTTCTTCACCGTGTCGTTGCCAGTGAGTTCGCCGCCGATGGCGCGCGAGCTGCCGGTGAGCACGTTGAAGACGCCGGGCGGAACACCGGCGCGCTGGGCCAGCTCACCGATGGCCAGCGCCGACAGCGGGGTCTGTGAGGCCGGACGGACGACGAAGGTGCAGCCGGCCGCCAGCGCAAGGGGCCGCCTTGCGGGTGATCATCGCGTTGGGGAAGTTCCAGGGCGTGATGGCGGCGCACACGCCGATGGGCTGCTTCATCACCAGCACGCGCTGGCTGCTGTTGCTGGAGGGGATGATGTCGCCGTAGATGCGCTTGGCCTCTTCGGCATACCATTCGAAATAGCTGGCGCCGTAGGCGATCTCGCCGCGGGCCTCGGCCAGCGGCTTGCCCTGTTCGGTGCTGAGGATGACGGCCAGGTCGTCGGTGTGCTCGGTGATCAGCTCGAACCAGCGGCGCAGGATGGCGGCACGCTGCTTGGCGGTCTTCTTCTGCCAGGCAGCACGGGCGGCCTCGGCCGCGTCGATGGCACGGCGAGTCTCGGCGGCGCCCATGTCGGGCACGTGGGCGATGGTCTCGCCGGTGGCCGGGTTGGTGACGGCGATGGTCTTGCCGCTGTCGGCATCCAGCCACTGACCATCGATCAGGCAGCGGGTCTGCAGCAGGCTCGGGTCCTTGAGCTTCATGGTGTCTCCTGGGGTGTTCGTCCGTTCAGCGAACGATAGGGCAGTCTTCTATGCTATCCAATATCCGGGACGCCCCCTTCACTGGGGAAGACCCGGAGGAGGGCGCCCGCTGCCGCCGGTCGTTGGGGAGGGAGACAGGAGGGAGCCAGCGGCCACCGGTCGTCGGGGGAAGACACCTGCCGGGATGCCCTGCGCCTCGTCGGGACTGCGCCCTTCGGGATGGGCGCTTTCCGATCGGAGACCTTCAGCTTCCTGGGCGGTGATCTTTCGCAGCAGCCGCTGCTGGGCGTCGTGCTCGGGCGAGGCAGCTCGCCTCCCACGTGGTAGTCGCCGTTGCTGTCCATCTTCCAGGCGGCCGTGTCGGGCTGCAGGTAGTTCAGCAGTCCTTCCTCGATGACGCGGCGCTTGAGGGTGGCGTCCTTCAGCGGGAAGGCGACTTCGACACGGCGGAAGAAGTTGCGCTCCATCCAGTCGGCCGAGGCCAGCCAGAGTTTCTCCTTGCCGTCTGCCCAGAAGTAGTAGATGCGGCTGTGCTCCAGGAAGCGTCCCACCACCGAAGTGACGCGGATGTTCTCGGATAGCCCGGGGATGCCGGGGCGCAATGCGCAGACGCCGCGCACGATCAGGTCGATCTGCACGCCGGCGCAGCTGGCTTCATACAGGGCCTCGATGATGCGCTCTTCCAGCAGCGCATTCATCTTGGCGATGATGCGCGCCTTGCGGCCGGCCTGGGCGGCTTCGGTCTCGCGCTGGATGGCCTGCAGCAGGGTGCCATGCAGCCGGAAGGGAGCCTGCAGCAGTGCCTTCAGGCCGCCGGCGGTACCCAGGCCGGTCAGGCGGCGAAAGACCTCGTGCACGTCGGCGCAGATCTCCTCGTCGGCGGTGAAGAGCCCGAAGTCCTCATACAGGCGCGCCGTGCGCGGGTGGTAGTTGCCGGTGCCCAGGTGGGCATAGCGTCGCAGCCCTTCGGCCTCGCGTCGCAGCACCAGGGCCAGCTTGGCGTGGGTCTTGTGACCCACAACGCCATAGACCACGTGCACGCCCACTTCTTCCAGCTTGGCGGCCCAGTTGATGTTGGTTTCTTCGTCGAAGCGGGCCATCAGCTCCAGCACGACGGTGACTTCCTTGCCGGCGCGGGCGGCTTCCATCAGCGATTCCATCAGCACCGAATCGGCGCCGGTGCGGTAGATGGTCTGCTTGATGGACACGACCTGCGGGTCGCGTGCAGCGCTGCGCAGGAAGTCCTTCACCGGGTTGAAGGATTCGTAGGGGTGGTGCAGCAGCACGTCGCCAGCGGCAATCACGCTGAACAGGTCGTCCTTCTGCAGGGCGGCGGGCTGGCTGGGCGTGAACGGCGGGAAGAGCGGGTCAGGGCGCTCGACCAGCTCGATGATCTTGGCATAGCGCCCCAGGTTGACCGAACCGTGGACCCGGTAGCAGTCCTCTTCGTTCAGGTCGAATTCCTTGCGCAGGCGCTCGGCCACTTCGGGGCTGATGTCGGCGGTCATTTCCAGCCGCACGCCATGGCCCCAGGGGCGCTGACCCAGCTCGTCGCTGAGGGCGCTGCGCAGGTTGGTCATTTCTTCCTCGTCCACGAACAGGTCGCTGTTGCGGGTGAGGCGGAACGAGCACTGCGTGCAGACGGTGAGCCCGGGGAACAGCTCACTCATGAAGCCCTTGATGATGGACGACAGCAGCACGATGCCGTGCGGCACGCCAGCCACTTCGGGAGGCACCTTGAAGGCGATGGGCAGCACGCGCGGCGCCTGCACGATGGCCAGGCCCGGGCGGCGGCCGAAGGCGTCGCGGCCGTCCAGCTCCACGGCGAAGTTGAGCGTCTTGCTGGAGATGCGCGGGAACGGATGGGCCGGGTCCAGGGCGATGGGGGTGAGCAGTGGCTCGATCTCGCTCATGAAGACCTGATAGGCCCAGTTGCGCAGGGCGTCGTCCCACTGGGCGGGAAAGAAGACCTTCACGCCTTCGGCTTCCAGCGCAGGCAGGATGTCGCCGCGCAGCACCTGGTACTGGCGCTCGACCAGCTCGCGGGCGCTGACGGCCAGGGTGGCGATGCTGGCGCGTGCCGTGGCCGCCAGCGGGGTGTTGCTTCGGGCGATTTCCTTCAGCTCGGCCACGCGGATCTCGAACAGCTCGTCGAGGTTGCTGGAGACGATGGTGATGTAGCGCAGCCGCTCCAGCAGGGGGGCGTTGGGGGATTCGGCCAGCGCCAGCACGCGGCGGTTGAAGGCGATGATGCCCTGCTCGCGGTCCAGCGGCGGGGGCAGGGGGAGTGGCGGTGTCGTTCACGCGGGATCCTCGGGATTGCCGCCAGTTTAGCCCAGCCGCCTGCCGGCTTGGCGGATGCTGACCCCGGGCTGTGGTCTGGAGGTCGCCTTTTCAGGCTGTTGCGTCGGGCGGGAAACATCAGGATGATGTCGGGCTTGGGTGTCCTGTGTAGCCGTTTTTGTTGCAGAATGCCGAACGATCCAATCCCGAGATGATTCGATGAGCGATTCCCTGCCGCGACGGCCCGCTGGCTGCCGTTGACCTGGGTTCCAACAGTTTCCGGCTGCTGCTGGCCGAGATCGACCAGTCCTCGGCCGGTCCCCAGCTGCGCATCCTCGACCAGATTAAGGGAAGCGGTCCGGCTGGGCGCCGGCCTGGACCGGCAGTTCGAGCTGTCCGAAGAGGCACGCCAGCGGGCGCTGCAGGCGCTGGGACGCTTTGCCGAGCGGCTGGAGGGTCTGGAGCTGGAAGCCTTCCGGGCGGTGGCCACCAACACCTTCCGGGTGGCGCACAACATCGGCTCCTTCCTGAAGGAAGCCAGCGCGGTGCTGGGGCGCCCCATCGAGGTGGTGGCCGGGCGCGAGGAAGCACGCCCTCATCTACCTGGGGGCCGCCCACAGCCTGCCGCTCGACCATCAGCTGCGGCTGGTGGTGGACATCGGCGGCGGTTCCACCGAGTGCATCATCGGGGTGGACGAGCAGCCCCGACGGCGCGAGTCGTTGCAGATTGGCTGCGTGGCCCTCACGCAGCAGTTCTTCAGCAGCGGCAAGATCACCAAGGCGGCCATGCGCAAGGCACGGCTGCACTGCGGCGAGCAGCTGGCAGCACATGTGCACGGCTTCAAGCGGCTGGGCTGGCAGTACGCGGTGGGCACGTCGGGCACGGCCAAGGCGCTGCTGGCGCTGGTCAACGCCAATTTCGGCCACTACGGCCATCACCCGCGAAGGGCTCTCGCTGCTGGAGGACCTGTGCGTGGCAGCCGGCCATGTGGATGCGCTGGCCGATCTGCCGGGGCTGCGTGTCGACCGGCAGCCGGTCATCGCCGGCGGCCTGGCCGCCATGCAGTCGGTGTTCGACGAGTTCGGCATCGAGGCCATGGGCTACTGCGACTCGGCCCTGCGCGAGGGCATCCTCTACGACCTGCTGGGCCGCGAGCTGGGCGCCGACCAGCGCGAGATCACCATCAGCCATCTGGTGGAACGCTACCGGATGGATGATCAGCACGGCCGCCAGGTGGCCGAGGTGGCCTGCCAGCTGCTGCGCGAGCTGAAGGGCTCGCGGCAGGGCGGGGCTGCACCGGATGTGGGGCAGACCGTCGCGGCGCAGGCCGAGTCGGACGCGGCCTCTTCCGGACAGGGAGCTGGCGTGCCGGGCTACGGACGACCCACCCCGTCGGGGTGCAAGCCCGAGAGCCTGATCTGGGCGGCCCGCATCCGTGAGATCGGTTCCTTTATCGCCCACGACAACGCGCATCGGCACGGGGGCCTACATTCTGGCCAATGCGGACCTGCCGGGCTTCTCGGCCATGGAGCAGCAGGAGCTGTCGCTGTTCGTGCTGGCCCAGAGCGGCGGGCTCAAGAAGGTGCGTGCGCTGGAGCCCACCATGACGCAATGGCAGCAGATCCTGTGTCTGCGGCTGGCCGTCATCCTGCAGCGCCGGCGCGACGGCCGGGAAACGCCCATCACCATCCGTGCGCTGCCGGGCGGGCCCGAGGCGGGCTGGGTGATTGCATTGCCGGCGGCCTGGGCCGAGCAGCATCCGCTTACCGACCAGTCGCTGCGTCAGGAGATCGAGGAATGGGGGCGCGTGGGCGTCTTCCGTGACGTGAGCTATGTGCTGCTGGATGGGGAACAACCCGGGGAATGACGAAGATGAGCGACATGAACGACGCAGCACCGGCCGATGACGACGCACACGAAGCCGATTCGGCCACGGAGACCAGGACTGGCGCCGGGAAGGGACGCAGCCGCACAGCACGGTCTTCGGGGGGCATGGATGCCCGCTACCTGAAGGAGCTTCAGGCCTTTCTGGAGGCCGAGGCCGAGATGGAACGCCAGGGCGTGGACCTGCTGGCTGACCCGGAATACCGCTCGCTGCGCGAGCTGTATATCGATGGGGACATCGACCAGCAGGAATTCGTGGCGCGGGTGGAGGCGCTGGCCGAGTCGCGTCCGGAAGAGGGCACGGTGAGCTTCACGGCACTGGATGAAGCCGAGGCGGCGCTGGCCGGCATCGACGACGATGAAGAGGCCGATGACGAGGACGACGATGATGAGGTCGTGGACGTGGTGCCGCGGCCGCGTCATCACTGAGCGTTTCAGGCAGGAGGGCGGCCTGACGGCCTCCTTGGGCGCGCAGGGCATGCACGACCCGGCGGCGGACATCTCCGGGCGGCTCAGATGGATACGGTGAGGGCTCGGCCCCGAGCGTTGGCCCTGAACCGCTGACCCCATGAAAAAAAGGGCTGTTGCAATCCCGGTTGCAACAGCCCTTTGGCTTTTCTGGACGGTGTCTGTCGTGGCCGGCGGCGTGTGCGGCTGCCGCCGGTTCGGGCGCCGGCCGGATGACCGGGCGCCCTTCAGGACCTCAGACCAGGAAGAAGTAGGCCCACAGCGTGACCAGGATGATGCACAGCACGTTGAGCAGCATGCCTACCTGCATCATCTCGCGCTGCTTGATGAGACCCGTGCCGAACACGATGGCGTTGGGCGGCGTGGCCACCGGCAGCATGAAGGCGCAGGAGGCGCCGATGCCGATCACCATGACCAGCGCTTCCTTGGGCAGGTTGAGCTGGGTGGCGATGCTGGCGAACACGGGCACCAGCAGGGCGGCCGAGGCCGTGTTGCTGGTGAACTCGGTCAGCATGATGATGAACGCGGCCACCGCCAGGATGACGATGAACGGGTGCGTGGTGACGAACTGCGAGGCCAGCGCCTGACCCAGGGCCAGCGAGGCGCCGGACTTGTCGAGCAGGCTGCTGAGCGCGATGCCGCCGCCGAACAGCAGCAGCACGCCCCAGTCGGTGTTGGCCGCCACGTCACGCCAGGTGACCAGGCCCAGCACCACCACGGTGACGGCGGCGGCCAGTGCCACCACGGTGTCAGGGCTGTCGATGCCGAAGGTGGTCTTGATCTGGGCGCCCAGGATCCACGCAATGGCCGTGATGATGAACACCAGCAGCGTGAGAAGACGCGGCAGGTTCCAGGGAATCGGCTCGCTGTCGCCGATATCCACCTTGCGGCTGAAGTCGGGGCGCAGCACCACGTACATCGAGAAGAGCACCAGCGGCATGAGGGCCAGCATCATGGGCAGGCCATAGTTCATCCAGCCGCGGAAATCCAGGCCCAGTGCCTTGGCCGCGATGGCGTTGGGGGGCGAACCCACCAGCGAACCCAGACCGCCCACGCTGGACGCGTAGGCAATGCCCAGCAGCACGAAGACGAAGGTCTTGCGATCCTTTTCGGGATCCAGGTGCGACATCATGCCCATGGCCAGCGGCAGCATCATGGCCGTGGTGGCGGTGTTGCTGATCCACATCGACAGGAAGGCGGTGACGGCAAAGAGTGCCAGCACCGACACCAGCATGCTGCCCGCGACAGCGAGATCAGCCACAAGGGCGATCTTGCGGTCGAGCTTCTGGACGTGCAGCGCGGTGGCCAGCGCGAAGCCGCCGAAGAAGATGTAGATGATCGGGTCGGCAAAACCGGCCAGGGCCTGTTTGGTGCCCATGCCCGGCACGCCGCTGACGGCGGCCAGCACCGGCACGATGAGCGCGGTGACGGTGATGTGCAGTGCCTCGGTGAACCACAGGATGGCCACGAACATCAGGATGGCCGAGACCCTTGTTGGCGGGGATGTCGTAGGGAAGCACCGAGTACACCGCCCACGAGATGAGGGCAGCCGCCACCACGGTGAGCAGCGACTTGTGGGTGCCCTGCGGGAACAGGGACGGGTTGTTCAGCGGGGCTTCAGCAGCCGAGTTGGGCATGATGTCTCCATGAATGCGGGGCGGGCACCAGGCACGGGCGTGCCGGACGCCGCCGGAAGTATAGAGCGTGTCGGGTGCTTCCGGATCACCCGCACGACACGCGCCGATGCACGGCAGGGCGTGTCCTTTGCCGTGCGGGCCCCACTCGGGAAAGGGATCAGCGGTGCGGGTCGGTGCCCAGCATGCAGATGGCCCTCACCACGAAGGTGCTGGGCACCCGGGCGTCGATGGGAATGCGCTGGGTGGAGAACTGCGACAGCGAGCTGATGGGATCCTTGGCGCGCTTGATGCGGTAGCTGCCGTCGCTGTTCTCGCTGCCTTCACCGCGCAGCGAGGTGGCGGGCGCGATGGGCGCGCCTTCGCACAGCACGGCCAGCTCCTGGATGCGGGCGCCGCTGAAGGCCGGCCGCACCTCGCGGGTGGTGGCCGTGAAGTAGGTGAGCTTGTCCAGTTTGTGCTCACGCAGGCTGTGGCGATCCACGTAGATCAGCTGCTGCTCGCGGTAGCGGGTGCCGGGGGGCGTTTCGTAGACGGCGGCCCAGTCGGGTTTGCCGTCGCCACGCACGGTTTCCGACTTGCCGGGTGCGGCGTCCATCTCCGAACTGCTCGCCGTGCCGGGCATCTGGGCGGGTTCGCGGCCCTCGTGCATGGGGGCGTGGGGGTCATCGGAGTTGATGCCGGTGCTGGCACAGCCGGCCAGCAGGCCGGCCATCGACAGGGCAAGAGCAAGCGGAGTCAGAAGGCGCATGGGTATGTCCAGTGTAGGATGACGGATCCGGCAATCGTAGCGTGTCCTGACCGATCAATGACGGCAAAGCATGGATGTTCTTTTGCGAATGGGGCGTGTTGGTTGCTATTTGTATGAATACGTAAACTTGTCGGACAGGGGTTCCGGGGAAGGGACGATGGATTGGGCAACGCTGGCCGGGCCGGTGGAATCGGAACTGCTGATCAAGAAAAGCCGTTTCCTGGGACGGGTGATGCCGGTGAGCGGGCGGGCCGAGGCCTATGCGGAAGTGGCACGCCTGAAGGCGCTGCATCCCGGGGCCGTCCATGTCTGCTGGGCCCCTGCTGGCGGGCGGGCAGTCGGCCGCGGTCGATGACAGCGAGCCCAGTGGTACCGCCGGCCGGCCCATGCTGGACGTGCTGCGTCATCAGCAGCTGGAAGGCGTGCTGGCCACCGTGGTGCGCTACTTCGGCGGCATCAAGCTGGGGCCGGGAGGGCTGGTGCGGGCCTACACCGACACGGTGGCCACGGCGCTGCAGCAGGCCGAGCGGTGCCTATCATCCGCCAGGTGGTGCTGGGCTGCCGGGTGGGCTACGAGCTGGAAGGCGCGCTGCGGCGCGAGCTTGCCGCCCGCGAGGGCGTGCTGCTGGATGTGGCGCATGCGGCCGATGTCAGCGTGCAGCTGCAGTTGCCCGAACCACAGGCCGAGGCGTTCCGCGCCTGGCTGGACGATGCCGGCCATGGCCGCGTGCAGTGGTTCGAGCCCGAAAAGGCAGACGAGGCGTAGGGTCGGCTTTCCGCGGCACCAGGACGGAAATTAAACTAAAGTAACAGTTTCTGTCCGGCTTGGCATGTTCGGGCCGGTTCCTGTGTCGATCGAGGAGTCACACTCTATGAAGACCTCTGCCATCGCTCTGGGCGTGGCTGCCATGCTGGCCGCCAGTCCCGCCCTTGCCCGGGATCACGTCCTGCTGGATGCCGGCAAGGCGCCTGCCAATCAGACCATCACCAGCAAGTCGCTGGGAGTGAAGAGCGCCACGCCCTTCACCGTCACCACGAAGACGCTGCATGGCGGACGGCAGGAAGGCGTCATGCTGGTCGAGATCGACACCGGCGCCATGAAGATCACCGTCGTGCCCACCCGTGGCATGAACGTGCTGCAGGCCGTGGCCGGTGACGTGCGGCTGGGCTGGCATTCTCCGGTCAAGAAGTGGTCAACCCGTCCTTCATCGAGCTGACGGGCCGCAATGGCCTGGGCTGGCTGGAGGGCTTTCAACGAGCTGGTCACCCGCTGCGGTTATGAATGGGTGGGTCACCCGGGCAAGGACACCGATGGCACGCTGCTGACGCTGCATGGCCTGGCCGCCAACATCCCCGCCTCGAAGGTGGTGCTGAGCGTCGACGAGAAGCCGCCCCACACCATCCGCCTGAAGGGGTTGCTGCGCGAGCAGGCCTTCAAGAAGGTCGATTACGTGATCGAGACCGAGCTGAACACCGTGCCGGGCGCCACCGCCTTCACCGTGCATGACAAGCTCACCAACCAGGGCGACTATCCGAAGGAATACCAGGCGCTCTATCACAGCAACTTCGGCGCCCCGCTGCTGGAAAAGGATGCGAAGTTTGCCGCGCCGGTTCGTGAGGTCTCGCCCTTCAACGACTATGCCAAGCAGGATCTGGCCACCTGGCAGACCTATCGCGGCCCCACCAGCGGCTATGACGAGACCGTCTACAACGTCTTCCCGTATGGCGATGCCGATGGCAACACGCTGGCCGTGCTGCACAACGCCGCTGGCCAGCTGGGCGTGAGCCTGGCCTTCAACGTCAACCAGCTGCCCGCGTTCTCGCTCTGGAAGAACACCGACACCGAGAAGCAGGGGCTATGTGACGGGCCTGGAGCCGGGAACCAGCTTCTCGTACAACCGCAAGTACCAGCGTGATCTGAAGCTGGTGCCCACCATCGGGCCGAAGGAAAGCCGCGAGTTCCAGATCACCTACACGCTGCTCGACAGCAAGGCCAAGGTGGACGCAGCGCCTCAGCGCGTCGAGACCATCCAGGACGGCCGCAAGACCACGGTGCGCGAAACGCCGCTGGCCGTGCCGCAGCCGGAGTGATCGACGCCTGACCGTTGCAGCCGCCCCTGCCGGCTTCCCGCTTCGGGGCGGTTGCCGGCAGGGCGCGGCATGAACGCAGCGCTTGCGTGCCAGACCGGGCCGGCCTTGTGCCGGCCTGCGTGCGTCCGGGGACCGCCGCCACGAGTGTGGCTTTTTCGGCTATCTTTCCGCCTGCTGCGGGCCGCACCGCGTGGCCAGCACCTTCCGTCTTCCTGTCCTTACCTTCTGCCCGCCGGCAAGCGCCAGGGACCGTTGTCGGGTCATCGATCCGCGGCGTTCGGGCCAGCCGGCACGCGCCGTTCAGGCCATCGTCCGCGATGGAGCCCCCATGCCCACTCTTTCTAGACAGAACCTTCAAGCTGAACGAACACGGCACCTCGGTCAAGACCGAGATCCTGGCCGGCGTCACCACCTTCCTGACGATGGCCTACATCCTGTTCGTCAACCCGACCATCCTGGGCAGCACCGGCATGCCCAAGGATGCGGTGTTCGTGGCCACCTGCGTGGTGGCGGCGCTGGGCACGATCGTCATGGCGCTCTACGCCAACTATCCCATTGCGGTCGCCCCGGGCATGGGCCTCAACGCCTACTTTGCCTACACCGTGGTGGGCTCCATGGGCTACAGCTGGCAGGCGGCGCTGGGCGCCGTGTTCCTGTCGGGGTGCCTGTTCCTGCTCATCTCCGCGCTGGGGCTGCGCTCGCTGCTCATCACCGGCATCCCGCAGACCTTGCGGGCCGGCACCTCGGCGGGCATCGGGCTCTTTTTGGCCATCATCGGCCTCAGCAACGCCGGCATCGTGGTGGCCTCGCCCAAGACCCTGGTCACGCTGGGCGACATGCACTCCATTCCCGTGCTGCTGGCCTGGCTGGGCTTCTTCCTCATCGTGGCGCTTGATTACCCGAAAGTGACGGGCTCGGTGCTCATCGGCATTCTCGTGGTCAGCGCGCTGTCCTTCCCTGGTGGGCGGCAACCACTTCGAGGGCGTGGTGTCCATTCCCAGCTCCATCGCGCCCACGTTCCTCGCGCTCGACATCAAGGGCGCGCTGGCCGGCGGTCTCGTCAACGTGGTGCTGGTGCTGTTCCTGGTCGAGCTGTTCGACGCCACCGGCACGCTGATGGGCGTGGCCCGTCGCGCCGGTCTGTATGTGGGCAATCCCACGCCGGACCAGGGACCGTCGTCTGCGTCGCGCGCTGATGGCCGACAGCACCGCCATCGTGGCCGGCTCGGTGCTGGGCACTTCCAGTGCCACCGCTCTGCGTGGAAAGCGCTGCCGGCGTGCAGGGCCGGCGGTCGCACGGGCCTGACGGCCTCACCGTGGCCGCACTCTTCCTGCTGGCGCTCTTCTTCTCGCCGCTGGCCGCCGGTGGTGCCGCCCTATGCCACCGCCCCTGCGCTGATGTTCGTGGCCTGCCTGATGGTGCGTGACCTGGCTGATCTGGACTGGCGTGACAGCACCGAAACGGTGCCGGCCGTCATCACCACGCTGGCCATGCCGTTCACCTACTCGGTGGCCAACGGTCTGGCCTTCGGCTTCATCTCCTATGTGGCGCTCAAGACCCTCACGGGTCGCTGGCGCGACGTTCACCCGCTGACCTGGGTCATCGCGCTGCTGTTCCTCGTGCGCTTTGCCTGGCTGACCGGCCACTGACAACCATGGACTCTTCTTCCCATACCGCAGAGGCACACCGGACGTCGGAAGTGCCTCCCGTGCCCAAAACGCCGCTGCCCGGCCTGTTCGTCTCGCACGGATCCCCGATGTTTGCCGTGCGCCCCAGCAAGGCAGGTCCGCTGCTGACCGAGCTGGGACGCCGCCTGCCGCCGCTGCTGGCCGTGCTCGTGCTGTCGCCCCACTGGTCGACGGACTTTCGAGGTCGAGATCACGGCTGGCCCGCAGCCCGAGACCATTCACGACTTCGGCGGGCTTTCCCCGACGAGCTTCTACCGCCTGCGTTATCCGGGCGCCTGGTGCACCGGAAGTGGCGCGTCTGGCCGCCGAGATCCTGGCGGGCGCGGGGGTGCCCGTGCGCCTGAACACGGAGCAGGGGCTGGACCACGGCGCCTGGGTGCCCCTCATGCACCTGCTGCCCGAGGCCAAGGTGCCCGTGGTGCAGATCTCCATGCCGTCGTGGGCGAACCCGGCCGGCGCTTTCGCGCTGGGCCAGACCCTGGCGCCCGCTGGCGGCTCGAAGGCGTGCTGCTGGTGGATCAGGAGTCTCACCCACAACCTGCGCGTGATGTCTTCGGCAGCATGAGCGGGACGCGCCGGGGGTGGGGATGCCAGTTATGTCGATGCGTTCAGAGACTGGATCCGGCAGCAGCTGCAGGCAGGCGATGTCGAGGCCATCCTGGACTATCGCCGCCGGGCACCCGACGCGGCCCGGGCCCATCCCCACCGAGGAGCACTTCGTGGGTCTGCCCTTCGCGCTGGGCGCCGGTCGCCTGGATGAGAAGGGGCTGAGATCCTGGACGGCGGGGTGGACGACGACTTCCTGTCGATGGACGCCTACGTGCTGGGCAAGCTGCAGACGGGGCCGGGGCCCAGTCATAAATCAGGTACCCCTCGTGCAGGGCTGGCGGGCGAGCCCGACAGCCCGACAGCCCCTGGCTGTCGAGCCGTCGCGCGAACCGGGAGGGCAGGCGCGGGAGTCGGAGGAGGGCTGAGGGTTAGAGGGCGGCCACGTCCGCGGTCGGCTCGCCCTCGGCGGGCTGCTGCCACACCGGCCGCTCCAGCGCGCGGGCCAGGAAGTCCACCAGCCGACGCACCTTGATGGGCAGCAGCTTGCGGGTGGGGTGAGAGCGCATAGATGTTGCGCTCGCCCGTGTTGTATTGCGGCAGGAGCTGCACCAGCTCGCCCCGCCGCAGGTGCTCGTGGATCATGAATTCCGGCTGCAGTGCGATGCCCTGATGATCCAGCGCCACACGCAGGCAGGTGTCGCCGTTGTTGGCGAACAATCGGGTTTCGCTCTGAACGGTCTCGCGCCCGTCGGGCCCCTCGAAGCTCCATTCCCGGCACGGGCCGAATAGCTGTAGACGATGGCCTGATGGTGGGCCAGATCCTTCAGCACCTTCGGGGTGCCGTGCCGTTCCAGATAGGTGGGGGTGGCGCACAGGATGAGCCGGGTGGTGGCCAGCCGCCGGCTGATGAGCGCGGAATCGGTCAGGACGCCGATCCGCACCGCCATGTCGTAGCCTTCTTCCACCAGGTCGACCATCCGGTCCGACAGCACGATGTCCAGCTGTACCTGCGGGTTCTCGGACAGGAAGGTGGACCACAGCGGCGCCAGATGCAGGATGCCGAACGAGTACGGCACGCAGATCCGCAGCCGGCCATAGGCCTCGCGCGCTGCGCGAGCGGATCTCGGACTCGGCCTCTGCACCGCCGCCAGCACTTCCTTGCAGCGCTCGAAGTAGCGCTGGCCCTCGGCCGTGAGTGAAAGGCGCGTGCGTGCGCTGCAGCAGACGCGTTTCCAGGTGCTGCTCCAGCTCGGCCACATGCCGCGAGACCGCCGCCTTCGAGATGCCCAGCACCGACATCGCCTTCACGAAGCTGCCGGCTTCCACCACGGCCACGAAAGTGGACATCGCCTGAATCTTGTCCATCCGCCCTGAATCATTTGTACACGTGATGCATGATCATATGCGAAATGTGACGTAACAAACCGTCATCAGGATGGAAGAGACTTGCACAAAACCGCACAACGATGCCAGTATGGGGCCCGTCCATATCTCCAATCTACCTACTGGAACCCGATGATCAAGAAACTTGCCCGCCGCTTGACCGCAGTTGCCGTGCTTTCCCTGGCCGTTGCCGGCGTCCAGGCCGAGACCCTCAGTGTGGCCGCCACCCCGGTTCCGCACGCCGAGCTGCTGGAATTCGTCAAACCCAAGCTGAAGGCCGAAGGCGTGGAGCTTCGGGTTCGCGTCTTCAACGACTACGTGCAGCCCATCCAGGCCACGGTCGACAAGGCGGTTGACGCCAACTTCTTCCTGCATCGCCCGTACCTGGATTCCTTCAACAAGGAACACAAGACCAACATCGTGCCCGTGCCCGAAGCGGCCGTGCACGTCGAGCCCTTCGGCCTGTACTCGCGCAAGATCAAGAGCCTGAACGATCTGCAGGACGGCGCCACTGTCGTGCTGCCCAACGATCCGTCCAACGGCGGGCGTGCGCTGCTGCTGCTGCAGAAGGCCGGCATCATCACGCTGAAGGATCCGACCAACATCCTGTCCACCTCGCGTGACCTGGCCGAGAACCCCCACAAGCTGAAGTTCCGCGAACTGGACGCTCGCCTTCCTGCGCGCGCACTGGATGACGCCGACCTGGCGCTGATCAACACCAACTACGCGCTGGCCGCCGGCCTGCAGCCCACCCGTGACGCCCTGCTGCTGGAAGGGGCCGATTCCCCCTACGCCAACATCGTCACAGCACGTCCGGACAACGCCGAGTCGCCGGCCATCGCCAAGCTGATGAAGGCGCTGCGCTCGCCCGAGACCAAGAAGTTCATCGAAGAGAAGTACAAGGGCGCCATCATCCCGGCGTTCTGATCCTCCTGGATCTTTCCCCGTCGGCCCGTCAGGGCCGCGGGCAGCACTAGGGCCCTAGGCCGAGTGCAGCAGGATGGCTGCGGCACCTACAGCCAGCCAGACCTTGCGGAAGCGGCGATACAGGATCAGCCCGATGGCCGCCATCGGCAGCAGCGCCACCGGATAGCCCATCTTCCACTTCAGCTCGGGCATGAACTCGAAGTTCATGCCCCAGATGCCGGCCAGCGTGGTCATCATCGCGAAGATGGCCGCCCATGCTGCCAGCTTCTTGCTCACCTCGCTCTGCTCCAGGCCGATCAGCGACATGTTCACCTGCATGGCCATCAGGATGCCGTCGCGTACCCCGTCCAGCGACAGCGTGATGCGCTGAAGGTGGTCGTGCACGTCGCGGAAATAGTCCTGAAGCCCCCCGCCGTTCGCCCGGGGTATCGCGGCTGGTGCACAGCCGCAGGAAGAGCTCGTCGCGCACGGCCGGCACCGCGTGCCGAAGCTCCGTCACGTCCTGCTTCATCGAATGCAGCCGCAGCATCATCTCGCGCGTGGGCTGCTCGCGGAAGATCTCGGTCTCGACGGACTCCAGCTGCTCCTCCAGATCGTCCACGATGGGAGATGAAACGGTCCACCACCGCGTCGGTCAGCGCATACAGCACGAAGATCGGACCCTGCTGCAGCAGCTCCACCTCGCGTTCGGCCCGGGCCCGCACATCCGAGAAGCCGCGCCGGACATTGTTGCGGATGGAGAGCACGAAGCGTGGATTGACGAAGATGTAAAGATCGCCGTAATGGATCTCGCCGTCATACTGCTCGGCCACCTTCATCGTGACGAACAGCATCCGGTCGTATTCCTCGACCTTGGAGCGCTGGCCGCCGTGCAGCGTGTCCTCCACCGCCAGCTCGGGCAGGTCCAGGATCTCCTGCAGCATCAGGATCTCGGTCGGTACCGGGTCCTTCAGCGCAATCCAGGCGAATCCCTCGCTGCTGGCCAGCACGTGGGGCAGTTCGTCGATGGCGATGTCGGCCTGGCGCTTGCCGTCGGCATAGACGACGCAGTTGATCATCATGGGGGGCTTGTCCTCGGTTTCCCGGAGAGGGTCGGCGTCAGTTTGAGCGATACCGGTGGAATCGCTATCATTGCGCCATGGTATCCGGTTCACGCCGGAGCATGGGGAAGGCCTGATACATTCCCTCACCGCCGTCATCGGTGGCGGTCTTTTTCGCCGGCATTTTACGTAGTCGCCTCTGCTGCCGGGCTGCATGTTCGTGACGTTGCCGGCGTTGTCGCCGGGCAGGAAGCCCGTGCTGTCGCATGCCGTGTCGTTTCATCCTCCCGCCGTCCCTGCGGGGGAGGAGCCAGGGTCGCGTCGATGAAGGGCTCTGGCCTTCTGCTGGCGCTTCAGAAACCATTCCCGGCATGAAAAACTGCTCACCGCCTGCCCACGTTGCTGCCCCTGCTGTGCCATTGCAGGCCTGGCTGCCGGCTGCAACCTGCTCGCGCCTGAGGCGTCCGGCCACGTGGCCCAGCCCGGCAGGGACTTCTTCCTGCTTGTTTCAGGGCTGATGCTGCTGGTCATCGTGCCCGTCATCGGCCTGGTGCTGTTCCTTGCCTGGCGCTACCGGGCTGGCAATGTCCCGGCCACCGGCGCCCCAGACGCCCGCCGCGCCCCCTGGCCGCAGATCGCCCTGTGGACCGTTCCGCTGATCATCGTCGTTGCGCTGGCCGTCGTCTCCTTCCGCAGCGCGCCCACGTCTGATCCCGTCCGCCCGCTGGCAAAGACCCATGCGCACCATGCCGCTCATGCCGGCGTCGAGCCGCTGGAGGTGCAGGTGGTGGCACTCGACTGGAAGTGGCTCTTCATCTACCCCGGGGAAGGCATCGCCACGGTCAACGAGATGGCCGTGCCGGTCGGCCGTCCCATCCACTTCAGGCTGACGGCCTCGTCGGTGATGAACTCCTTCCACGTCCCGCGCTGGGCCGCACGGTTCGCGTCCTGCCGGGCACGGAGAGTCAGCTTGATGCGGTCATCAGCCAGCCCGGCACCTGTGTGGGCCGCTCAGGGCCACTATTCCGGGGCCGGCTTTGCGGGCATGCAGTTCCGGCTTCTGGGGCTGGACGAGCAGGCCTACACCGCCTGGGTCGAGAAGGTGCGTCGCAGCGGTACCGGTCCGCTCACCCGCGCCGACTACCTCAAGCTGGCCCGGCCCAGCGTCAACGAGAACGTGCGTGAATACGCCAGCGTCGCTCCCGACCTGTACCAGCGCATCCGCCTGCGCTGCGTCGAGGAAGACCGGATGTGTTCCGACATGATCATGCAGCCATCGACGCGCAGGGCGGTCTGGGTCGCCTGGGCGTCGATGGGGGTGGTCCGCGAGGCCATCAACCAGCCGAGCCACCGGGGCGAGATCACGGTCTTTCGCTCCTACGTGTCCGAGGCGCTGTGTACGCCGATGATGCAGCCACCGACATGCAGGCCCACAGCCCGCTGCCTCTGCCGAAGCCCGCTGTACCGGCTGTACCCGCAGTCCCTGCTTCCCCGCCGCCCCGTAACTGCGGTACTCTGCCTGGCCGCCGGCGGTCTCGGCGGCCCCGTGCTTTCTGGACCTCCCAGGCGTCGCCGGGCGCCGGGCAACCTGGTAAAGATCGAGATGTTCGAGCAAGCCGACACCGTCAAACTCTTGCTGGGCCGCCTGTCCTGGGAGGCCATTCCCTTCCATGAGCCTGTCCTGTTTGCCCTCTTCGTCGCCGTTGCCCTGGGGTGCCTGGCCCTGGTGGGGCATGACTTACTGCAGGATGTGGGGACGCTTCTGGCGCCACTGGGTCACCAGTGTCGATCACAAGCGCGTCGGCCTCATGTACATCGTGCTGGGCCTCGTCATGCTGCTGCCTGGCGTTGCCGGGGCGCTGATGCTGCTCTTGCAGCATGCCCTGTCCGCTGGCGACGGCCCGGGCTACCTGTCATCGCATCACTACGGCCAGATCCTTACAGCCCACGGCGTGATCATGGTCTTCTTCGTGGCCATGCCGCTCATCACGGGCTTCATGAACTACCTCGTGCCGCTGCAGATCGGCGCCCGGGGCACAGCCTTTCCGTTTCTGGGCAACCTGGGCTTCTGGATGAGCGCCTTCGGCGCCGTGCTGGTGGTGCTCTCGCTGTTTGTCGGTGGGTTCTCCCAGGTTGGATGGCTCGCGTATCCGCCGCTCTCGGGTATCGAGTTCAGTCCGGACGTGGGGGTGGACTATCACGTGTGGGCGCTGCTGATCGCCGGGGGCGGGACCACGCTGTCGGCCATCAACCTCATCGTCACCCTCGTGAAGATGCGCTGCCCCGGCATGGGCCTCATGAAGATACCGCTCTTCACCTGGGGCGCCCTGTGCGCCAACGTGCTGATCATCGCCATCTTCCCGGTGTTCATGGCCGCGCTGTTCCTGCTGGCGCTGGACCGTTTCGCCGGCACCCACTTCTTCACGAACGATCTGGGCGGCAACGCCATGATCTACGTGAACCTCATCCGGGCCTGGGTCCTTCCCGAGGTCTGCGTGCTGATGCTGCCCGCGTTCGGCATCTTCTCCGAGATCACGGCCACCTTCAGCGGCAAGCGCCTCTTCGGCTACACCGCCATGGTGGGGGCCACCTGCAGCGTCACCCTCTTGGCCGTCCTGGTGTCGCTGCTCCACCTCCTGCCCCTGGGTGCCGGAGCCCGAGTCGATACCTTCCTTGGTCTCTCGACGCTGATCTTCGCCATCCCCATCGGGGCCATGGTCCTCAACTGGGTCTTCACCCTGTACCGGGGGCCATCCGCTTCGAGGTGCCCATGATGTGGGTGCTCGGCTTTCTGACCATCTTTGTCGTGGCAGGCCTGGCCGGGGTACAGCTTGCCGTGCGGCCGGCCAACGATGTGCTGCACGACAGCCTCTTCGTCACGGCCTTCTTCCACCATGTCATTCTGGGGTGCGTGGTCCACGCCCTGATGGCCGGCATCTCCTACTGGTTCCCGAAGGCCTTCGGCTATCAGCTCATCCCGTTCTGGGGCAGGCTCTCGTTCTGGTGCGGGTTCCTCGGCATCGGGCTCGCCCTCACGCCGCTCTACATGCTGGGCCTCATGGGCATTCCACCCCGCATGAGCCACGTTGACGATCCGTCGCTGCAGGTCGGGTTCCTCATCGCCGCCAGTGGTGCTGGTCTGATCCTGGTGGGCATCCTGTCCCTCATTGCCCAGCTGGTGCACAGCTTCATCCGGCGCCCTGCGTTGCGCGACGAGACCGGCGACCCCTGGGATGCCCGCACGCTGGAATGGTCCACCGCCTCGCCGCCGCCGGACTACAACTTCGCGTTCACCCCGGTCGTGCATGAGATTGATGCCTGGTGGGACATGAAGCGCAACGGCCATGTGCGGCCCACCGGCGGATTCATTTCCATCCCCATGCCGAAGAACACGGCGGCCGGCTTCACCATCGCCGCACTCGGCGCGGTCTTTGGCTTCTGCATGATCTGGCAGATGTGGCTGCTGGCCGGTGCAAGCTTCAGCGTGCTGCTGGGGACCATCATCGCCCATGCATTCAGCCATGGGCGGGGCATTCCCCATCACGGCAGCCCAGGTCGAGCGCACCGAGGCAGGCCGGACCCGGCTTCTGGCACGTCACGTCTGAGCGTCTGCCCCGTCCATGATCCGCCCCCGTCCATGATCCGAATTCGCACCTCTGACATGAGCGCAGCCCTGTCCCGCCAGGGACCGGCCGAAACCGGTACCCGCCAGTTCCACCTGACGGAAGCGCATTTCCCCGGGAACGGGACGATGCTCGGCTTCTGGCTCTTCCTGATCGGTGATTTGCTCTTCTTCGCCTGCCTCTTTGCCGCCTATGCCGTCCTGGGCCGAAACTACGCGACCGGCTTCTCCGGGGCGGACATCTTCGACCTGAAGCTTGTGGCGCTGAGCACGGCCCTGCTGCTGTGCGCGTCCTTCTCGGGTGGCCATGGCGTCGTGGCCATGCAGGACAGCGAGAAGCACGCCACGCTCGGCTGGCTGGCCCTGACCGGCCTGTTCGGCCTGACCTTCCTGGGCATCGAGATCCACGCGTTCAACCACATGATCGGGATGGGGGCCACGCCCCAGCGCAGCGCCTTCCTGTCCGCGTTCTTCGCGCTGGTGGGCATCCATGGGCTGCACGTCGCTTTCGGCCTGGTCTGGTTGATCACCCTGCTGGTGCAGGTCGGTCAGCACGGCCTCATCCCTGCCAACCGGCGCCGCATCCGGTGTCTGACCCTGTTCTGGCACTTCCTGGGCGTGGTCTGGATTGCCGTGTTCTCCCTCGTCCACCTGATCGGATCCCTGTCATGAGCGCCCCTCGGCATTCCAGCCCCCCTGCGGCGGCAGGTCGGCATCCGCCTGCTTCTGACCCCTTGGGGCAGCTTCCTCGCGTCAGCGGGACGGGCCTCAACATCGGCTTCCTCCTGGCCGTCATCCTCACCCTCATTCCCTTCGGGCTGGTGATGACTGACGCCTTCGAGGACACGGTCCAGCACCGCCCTGATCATCATGGGCCTGGGTGTCCTCCAGATCATCGTGCACATGGTGTACTTCCTGCAGATGAACCGCCGGGCCGAGCGAAGCTGGACCCTCCCGGCCCTCATCGTCACCGTGCTCCTGGTTGCCATCCTGCTGGTGGGGACGCTGTGGGGCATGCCCCCGCTCGAGGGCAACGCCGTGCCGGGGTCCTAGGGCAATCACCAATCCGGGCAGTCACCGTACTGCAGCAAGCGCCCGGCAAAATTGTCTAAACTCTTGGCCTGATGCGGTTGCATCATTCTTCAGGGCAGGGCGTTTCCCGAGCAGGGCAGGAGGCACCCTCACAGAACACATCACACAGGAGCGCAACCCGTGGAGGCACTGCAGAATTTCCTTGAATGGCTGGGCGGATACGTCTGGGGGGCTCCCCTGCTCATCCTGCTGGGCGGCACCGCCATCTATCTGTCGTTTCGCCTGCTCTTCCTGCAGGTCCACATGCTGCCCATGGCGCTGAAGCAGGCCTTCTCGCCCCCCAAGGAACACGAGAAGGATCACGAGGGCGACATCAGCCACTTCGGGGCGCTGATGACCGCGCTCTCGGCCACCATCGGTACCGGCAACATTGCCGGCGTGGCCACGGCCATCGTCTCCGGCGGCCCCGGCGCCGTCTTCTGGATGTGGATCACCGCCTTCTTCGGCATGGCCACCAAGTACGGCGAGGCCGTGCTGGCCGTCAAGTACCGCATCACCAACGACAAGGGTGAGATGAGCGGCGGCCCCATGTACTACATCGAGCGCGGCCTGGGCATCAAGTGGCTGGCCGTGCTGTTTGCCCTGTTCGGCGTGCTGGCTTCCTTCGGCATCGGCAGCTCGGTGCAGGCCAACTCGGTGGCCCAGGCCATCCAGGCCAGCTTCCACGTCGATCCCTGGATCACCGGGGTGGCGCTGACGGTCCTGACCGCCGTCGTGGTGCTGGGCGGCATCCAGAGCATTTCCAAGGCCACCTCGTTCATCGTGCCGTTCATGGCCATCGTCTACGTGGTGGGGGGGCTTGCCATCATCTTCCTGCACTACGACAAGGTCATTCCGGCTGTGGAACTCATCTGCCGTTCGGCCTTCGGGCTGGATGCCGTGGTGGGCGGCGCCATGGGTACCGCCATCCGCTATGGTGTGGCGCGCGGCGTCTTCTCCAACGAGTCCGGCATGGGATCGGCGCCCATTGCTGCCGCCGCAGCCAAGACGGACCATCCCTGCCGGCAGGCGCTGGTCTCCATGACGGGTACCTTCCTCGACACCCTGGTCGTCTGCAGCATCACCGGCATCGTGCTGGTCATCGGGGGTCTCTATGCCACCAGTGGCGACACGGGGGCGGCACTCACCTCCCACACCTTCAACGACCTGCTCCCGGGTCCCGGTGGTTGGCTGGTCACCTTCGGCCTGGTCTTCTTCGCCTATTCCACCATCCTGGGCTGGTGCTACTACGGCGAGAAGTGCGCCTCCTACCTGGGGGGCGAGAAAGTGGTGCCCATCTATCGCGTCATCTACGTCGTGACGGTGCTGCTGGGGGCCGGTGTCAATCTGGGCCTGGTCTGGGCGGCGGCTGACGTGTTCAACGGCCTGATGGCGGTGCCCAACCTCATCGCGTTGCTGCTGCTGTCCAATGTCATCGTGTCCGAGACCCGGGACTTCATCCAGAAACGCCGCAGCGGCGAGCTGCACTGACTGCCCGCAGCATCGACCAGTGGCACCCGAAGCCCCGCTTGGCGGGGCTTTTTTGTGCCCTGGTCCATGATTTACATGTTAATAAGCCATGAAAAATCGACAGCTTCCCATTTTTTGATCCATGTCAATGCAAAATGGTGCGTGATTGTCTCCAAAATAATATCTGATAGGCATTATCAGTCTTTCTTGAAAGGTCGGCTTTCGTGGGGTAAAGTGAGGCCGATTTCGAACCGAACGGCTTTCGATCCTGTTTGCATTAGTGCGTTTTCCCGGAAGAGGAAACGAGAAGCCTTCTGCGCCAGTTAACAAGAACGGATCAACGGATCCAGATCATGACGACAACGCTTCCCTATCCAAGCTTCACAAGGGGCGCATGTGCACATCGAGAGCATTGTGCCCAACCCGGTTTTTGGCGACCTGGACCCCATGGTGGGCCGCCGCCTGGCTGACCTCGGATTTTCCGATGGCGTCCCGCTGATGGTCGTTGCTACCGGGCTGCTGGGGCGCGGCCCTTTGCCGTGCGCCTGGGCAACCAGTCGCAGTTTGCCCTGCGCGAACCCGAGGCCGCCAAGATCCTCTGCCGGGTCGTGCCGCATGGGCATGGCCACACTCTTTCTTCTTCAACCCATGCCGGGGAGGTCCGCTGATCATGGCCGAAGTATCCTCCGCCAGCCTGGCGCAGCCCGTCCATCTGGACACGGCTGCTCAGCCCAGCCGCGGCAAGGCCGCCACCTTTGCACTGCTGGGGGCGCCCAACTGTGGCAAGACCGTCCTCTTCAATGGCCTGACCGGCGCCCATGCCAAGGTGGCCAACTATGCCGGCGTCACCGTGGACCGGCGCGAAGGCCGTTTCATCAGCGACCGTGAGGTGCGCCTCATCGACCTGCCGGGCACCTACAGCCTGCGCACCACCAGCCCCGACGAGGCGGTGGCTCGTGACGTGCTGCTGGGCAAGTACGGGGTTTGTCCGGACGGCATCATCGCCGTGGCCGACGCCACCAACCTGCGCATGACGCTGCGCATGATGCTGGAGCTGAAAACCCTCGGCCTGCCCATGGTCATCTCGCTCAACCTCAGCGACGTGGCCCGCTCCCGTGGCCTGAAGATCGACGCGAAAAAACTCGGCGAACTGCTGGGCGCTACCGTGCTCGAAACCGTGGCCATCAGCAAAAGCGGCGTCATGGCCGTCGAAACCGCGGCGCTGGCGCTGCCCCGCGGTCATGCAGCCAAACTGGACCCGGTCGAGGCCGAACGCAAACTGGAGGCGCTCGACAGCAATGCCCTGTACGAACAGGTCGAGGACATCCTTGCGCAGGTGGTGCAGACCGAACTGAAGCTGCCGCCCTGGCACCGTACGCTCGACAACATCGTCATGCATCCGTTCTGGGGCATGCTGGTCCTGCTCACCATCCTGCTGCTGGTCTTTCAGGCCGTCTACACCTGGGCGCAGCCGGTCATGGACAGCATCCAGGGGCTCTTCGATTCGCTGGGCGAATGGGTGGGGGCCACGCTGCCACAGGGGCTGCTGTCTGACCTGCTGGTCAACGGCGTGATTGCCGGTACCGGCAGTGTGCTGGTGTTCCTGCCGCAGATCACCATTCTCTTTGCCTTCATCCTGCTGCTCGAAGACTCGGGCTACCTGCCGCGTGCGGCCTTTCTGCTCGACAACCTGCTGTCGCGCACCGGCCTCTCGGGAAGGGCCTTCATCCCGCTGCTCTCCAGCTTTGCCTGCGCCGTGCCGGCCGTCATGTCGGCCCGCACCATCCAGGATCCGCGCGAGCGGCTGGTCACCATTGCCATTGCGCCGATGCTCACCTGCTCGGCCCGTCTGCCCATCTATGCACTGATCATCGCGGCCGTCATCCCCAACCAGACGGTGTGGGGCGTGTTCAACCTGCAGGGGCTCACGCTGTTTGCGCTGTATCTGGCCGGCATCCTGTCGGCGGCGATCACCGCCTGGGTGCTCAAATGGATGGCACGCAGCAAGGGCAACGTGCAGCAGTTCCCGCTGCTGATGGAGCTGCCCACCTTCCGCATGCCCAATTTCAAACACATCATCACCAGCCTGTGGGACCGTGTGAAGGCATTTCTGGTGCGGGCCGGTACGGTGATCTTCTCGGTAAGCGTGGTGCTGTGGGTGCTGACCAGCTTCCCGTCCGCCCCCGAGGGCGCCACCGGTGCGGCCATCGACTACAGTCTGGCCGGCATGCTGGGCCACCTGCTGCACCCCATCTTCGCCCCGCTGGGCTTCACCTGGCAGATGTGCATCGCCATGATCCCGGGCATCGCCGCCCGTGAAGTGGTGGTGGCCGCTCTGGGTACCGTCTATGCGGTCGGTGCCGGTGGCTCTGAAGATGCCGTCAGCAATGCGCTCATCCCCATCGTGCATAACAGCTGGGGTCTGCCCACGGCCTTTGCCTTCCTGGCCTGGTACATCTATGCGCCCATGTGCGCATCAACCCTGGCAGTCATCCGGCGCGAGACCAAATCCGCCAAGACCACGGCGCTCATCGCCTTCGGTCTGCTGGGTCTGGCCTACTTCTTCGCGATGGTGGTCTACCAGATCACTTCGAGGATCTTGTAATGGACATCCAGAACATCATTGTCGGACTCATCGTCCTGGCCGCTGTGATCTACGTACTGCGCAAGTTCGTCTTCAAGAAGAAGACGGCAGATGGCAGTTCCTGTTCCAGCTGTGACAAGTGCGGTGGTGGTTCCGGCGGCTGTCACTGACGGCTCCACCGCCTGTTGAACAAACGGCCCCGAGCAACATGGTTGCCCGGGGCCGTTTCATTGGCGGATGGCGTTCCGGAAGACCGCTTGCGCCTGCCGGGTGGGGCAGGCGCCATGGCTGGAAAGCCGGGGCTTACAGCGAACCCGTCAGCGAAGCCGCCACCAGCTTGCGGAACGGCGTGAAGCGCTGACCCAGGTGCAGCGCGGCATTGCGCAGCAGCATGGCGGGCGCCGCCTCGGTGGTGTAGAGGGTGGCAATGAGCTTTGTGACCTCATACAGCGGCCGCGTGGCCAGCATGTGCCGACGCTCATAGCGGGCCAGCAGGTCAGGGCTGCCGATGTCCTTGCCGGAGGCGTGGGCCGTGCGCAGCTCTTCGGCCAGCGTGTCGATGCTGAGCAGGCCGAAGTTGAAGCCGTGTGCCGTGACGGGGTGCATGCCCACTGCTGCATCGCCCACGCAGGCAAAGCGGCGCGCCACCAGTCGGTGCGGCATCACGCCCACCAGCGGATAGCTGTGGCGCGTGCTGGTGAGCTTCATGCGGCCCAGCCGGCCATGGTAGCGACGGGACATCTCCTCGCCGAAGGCGGCCTCGTCCATGGTCAGCAGCGGCTCGATGCGCTGGTGCGGCAACGTGAGCACCGTGGAGGCACGGTGCTCGCCCGTGACCGGGTCGTCGTTCTGCGGGCAGCAGCGCCAGCGTCTGGCCATAGTCGAACCACTCCCACGCCACGTGGTTGTGCGGCACCTCGTGCGTCATCTGGCACACCAGCATGGTGCGACCGAAGTCGTGCATGCTGGCCCCCACGCCCATGGCGCGGCGCGTGGGCGAGAAGCGGCTGTCGGCTGCCACCAGAAGGCGTGCGCGGTGCGTGGTGCCATCGGCCAGCAGCACCTCGGTCATCTCGCCTTCGCCCTGTGCCAGCACGCGCGTGATGGGCTGGCCCGTCATCAGCGTGATGCGGCCGTGCTCCTCGGCCGCGGCCTTCACCTCGGCATAGGCAGCGCGGCGGATGTGATGGTTGGACACCAGCCAGCCCAGCTCGCTGCGATTGGTCGGCGTGTGGCCGATGAGCATGGCGAAGGGGGAGGAACCGTTGAACACGCGGGCATCGCGCAGCGGCGAGAAGGCCGCGCCGTCCACGTCCTGGATACGTTTCCACAGGCCCAGCTCACGCATGAGGGAGGCCGAGCGCTGCGTGAGTGCGATCTCGCGACCATCGAAGGCTGCCTCGCGCAGCGTCCTCTTCCGGCTGCTGCTCCACCAGACCGATGGTGAGGCCCGTATCCGCCAGGGCACGCGCCAGACAAAGACCGGCCGGACCGGCACCGCTGATGAGGAGATCGAATTCCATGGACAGGGCTCCAGAAAAAAACGGGACAGGGCAGTTTAATCGACCCGCGTGATTCCCGTCTTGATGGTCATCATCAGGCGCATGGGGATGCTTTCGATGTGGCGGGCGCTCAGGAGGCTTCTGCTCAGGGGTTTTCTGGTCGGAGTGTTTCCGTGCCTGGGCCTGGGATGGCGTTGCGGCAAACGCTGATTTTGTTATTTATATTTAGTAAACCGCATGAAGCTGGCAGCCTCTCTGGCAACGCCGTCATGCACCGTTACGGGGATGCGACGGCCGCGGGGACTTGTTCAGAGGATCCCCGGACCACGCTCACGACCTGTTCCGTCCGCGTACCTGCGAGGGCAGGTGCCATGCACCGCCCGGAAGGCCTGCGAAAAAATGCCCCAGGCTTCTGTAGCCTACATAATGGGCAATTTCTTCACCGAATGCCGGCCTTCCTCCAGCAAGGCCAGTGCCACCTTCATCCGCTGAAGCCGCAGAAAGGTGGCTACCCCCATGCCCAGCCGCTCCCGGAAACCCTGCTTCAGATAGCACTCGTTGGTACCCACCCGCCAGGCCAGTTTGCTGATGGACAGTTCGGTGCCGTATTCCGCCTGGATGATGTCGATGGCGTCATCCACCGCACGTCGCCATTGCCCCTGCCGGCGCTTCAAGGGCTGCGGCGGCAGGCCCAGCCATTGGCCCAGCAGCATCAGCACCAGCCCCTCCACCTGAAGCTGCTGCGCCAGCGGCACGGCCATCAGCATGCCGGGCGTGGACAGCAGCGCATGCAGCTGCTGCATGGGCTGCAGCATGGCGTCGGGCAGGCTGCTGATGCGGATGGCCCCCGTGCCCCGGGGGCGCGGCTGCAGGCATTGCTCCAGCAGCCGGCGGGCATCGTCGGCCAGCACATCATCAGCCAGCCAGCGCTCCAGCACGGGCGCCTGCATCAGACACATGGCAGTACGACCACGGTCCGGCATGAATCGTGCTGTTCTGCCATTCCATCATGCCGGTCTGGAACCACAGCTCCTGAACCCCGGGGTGATGATGCTCATGCCCGCGCAGGTCCGTCCAGCTCATGCCGCCACTCATCTTCAGCGTGAGGGCCACATGGGGAGCGTAGTGATGTTCCTCATAGCGCGACCGGTAGGGCAGGGCCAGCGAACCCGTGGCATCGGCGGCCAGAATGCCGCTCTCGAAAACCTGAACCCCGATGTGCCCCTGCAGCCAGGGCGTCTTCGTGCCCACGCTGGCACGCCCGGCGTGGCCGTCCACTGCCATTACCGGCTCAACCCCTTCGCGGAACCACCACAGCAGATGCTGCAGATAATGCGTCAGCAATGGCCCACTGGAAAACGCCTCGTCCTGGGGAAATGAGGGCCCTCCGGAGCCGGGTGGGGGCGCCCATGCCATCGTGCCCCATGCCGGTTTCTTGTGATGACATGATGCGGTCTCGTTACGGTCTCTTCGTCCGATACGCCGGGATTCTGCCAGCCGATCCGGTTACGGGTGTGTGCCATTGTCGTGCAGACCGTAAGTTCGCCGGATTGTTTGCGTTGGCAAGCTAC